>JAABUX010001832.1_pt1 | contig 31107 bp, 29 predicted proteins | sample 5561851 | NCBI WGS metagenome assembly JAABUX01 (sample SAMN10711883, study PRJNA513361) | rock metagenome | isolation source: Antarctica rocks | place: Antarctica: Victoria Land, Richard Nunatak red sandstone | collected 2016-01-03
ACGCAATGTCACACTTGTATCCAGGGTGGCTTCGTAGTCCACCATCTTAAAGATTCGAGGCATAGCTGCTCATTGTCACTTGCCTCACTCTGACACATCGGTGTTTCTCCGACAACCTGCTAGGCTCGCGACCCCGGAAGGACTTAAACACCTCCATCGGGTGCTTGCTACCACCCGACGCCAGCACCGTATCACGGAAGCGCTTACCCGTAGCGGCTAGAACCAGATCCGAATCCAGTCCAGCTTCTTCAAAAGCAGCAAAGGCATCGGCACTGAGTACCTCGGCCCATTTATAACTGTAATAACCCGCCGCATAGCTGCCAGCAAAGATATGTCCAAACGCGCACAAAAAGGCGTCTTCTGGCAGGGGTGGCATAATCGTGGTGGTTTGGGCAATGCGGTTACACACATCAGTTACGGTTTCATCACCACCAGGCTGATAGCGGTGGTGCAATTCTATGTCAACACAGCTAAAGTGCAGTTGATGCAGCTTAGCACTGCCGCTCATGTAATTGCGCGCGGCCAACAGCTTTTGGTAATAGCGATTTTCATTTGAGTCGAATACGTCTGAAGTGCGCGATTGTGGTAATGTATTTATAGTGGGTGCAGTTGTTGTGTACAAATCCCTATTAGGGATTGAAAAATTAGGGATTGAAAAATTATTAGCCATATCCAGCAACGTCTCCCGGTGATAGCACCAGTTTTCCATGAACTGGCTGGGCAGTTCCACCGCGTCCCACTCCACATTGTTGAAGCCTGCCGCCCCTGCGTAATCTACCTGCGTCAGCATGTGATGCAAACCGTGACCAAACTCGTGGAATAGAGTCTCCACTTCGCTGAAAGTCATCAGGCTGGGCTTGCCATCTACAGGGGGGGTTTGGTTGCAAACCAAATACGCCACCGGCATTCGCGTGGTTGTCGTACCAGCTTCAGTAATTTTGGCGCGGCTAATGCACTCATCCATCCACGCACCGCCCCGCTTCTCGGCTGGGCGACTATAGGAATCTAAATAAAAGTAGGCGATCGGGGCACCGAGCTCGTCAGCAATCTGGAAAAAACGCACGTCCTCATGCCATACAGGGGCGTCACCATCGGCAGCAGTGATAGTGACGCCAAAGAGCCGCTTCACAAGGGAAAACAAACCATCTAGCACCTGGGGCAGGGGGAAGTAGGGTCGCAACTCTTCAGCACTGAATCCAAACTTTTCTTCCCACTGGCGCTCTGACCAAAAGTTTAGATCCCAGGGCTGCAATACGCTGCTCTCTTTTGCTCCCTTGGCAGCAGCAAAGGCTTTTAGCTCATCCATTTCCTTGGCAGCAGCATCAAAGCTGACGCTCAGCATTTCCTCCAGCAGAGCCTCCACTGCCTCAATGTTGGGAGCCATTTTACTGGCTAGGCTTAACTCGGCAAAACTGTTAAACCCCAGTAGCATGGCTTTTTCCTGACGCAGCTGTAGAATGCGTTCTATCACCGGGGCGTTATCTAACTCGCCGCTCGAGGCACGGCTGATAAAAGCCTTATAGAGTTTCTCACGCAAATCACGACGGGTGCTGTGCTGGATGAAGGGGCCAAAACTGGGGGTGTCTAGAGTGATGCGCCAGGGGCCATTCTCAGCCGTAGCGTTCTCCTCTCCCGCAGCGCCCGCAGCCTGGGCAGCCAAACTGGTTAAGCTGGGAGGCAAGCCGTCAATCTCGTCAAAGTTCGTTAGGGTGAGGCTAAAAGCTTTGGTGGCGTCTAAGACGTTGTTGGCAAACTTGGTGGAAAGTTCTGCCAACTCCAAATCTATAGCATTGAAGCGAGCTTGCGGCGATTGGGCAACGCCTTCGCGCTTCTCACCCCCCAAGCCTACGCCCGAAAGCTCAGCATCTCTGATCGCTGCTTCCACAATCCGCTGTTGGGCTGAGTCCAGGCTAGCCCAGGCATCACCAGCACGCAGCGCCTTAAAAGCCTCATAGAGCGGTTGGCTTTGCTTCAGCTTATTCAAGAACTGCACTACTTTGGGCTGCACAGTCTCGTAAGCTTTACGCAGTTCGGGGCTATTCTTGACGTTCATCAAATGGCTTACTATGCGCCAGCTCCACTTTAGGCGCTCCACTAGGCGGTCTAGCGGCTCCACTAAGCCGCTCCAAGTAGGCCGTACCTTAACTTCCAATGTGGCAAGATTCTCGTCTAGTTCCGCCAGGAGCTGCGTCATTGCGGGCACAACATGCTGAGGCTTGATCGCCTCAAACGGGGGCAATCCCTTGCCAATCAGCAATGGGTTATCATTGACACTCCCACGGCTGGAAGCGGGTGGGATTCCTACCCAGAGCCGGTTATAGCGGAATTCATTTTCGTCGAACACATCCCCCGTACACGAATGTGGTATGGTATCTATGGTAGCGGCGGCTGTTGTGTATGAATCCCTATCAGGGACTGAAATTAATCGAGACATAGTCAAATCCTTCTCGTCTTGGCACTCTCATCCTGGGCTGTTTAAAGCCAATAGAAGTTGCGGCTGCCTTGCACCAAATCCGAAAACTTGATGCCTGACCTCTATAGTCCTGTTGGGACGCCCCAAGCACCTTATTGGTTTTAGCCTTAGTTCTAACTACTTATTAGAGGCTGGCAGGATATTTTATCTGTAACCGCCGATACTAATATCAGCAATTGTACGCAGCAACAGCCAAGCTAATTACGTAGCTCAAAGTAACGCTTGTGTCAATAAGTCGCGGTGAATTAGCGCCCGGTCTACCAAAGACTGAATTTGCTCCGGCGCTAAAGGTTCACCATTGGCGTAATGCTCTAGCCACGTCTGAGTGATCAAGTTGGGGTCGTCTGGCATTTGATCCAACTCCCACCCAGGCATCGTCAGTTCTGCCATCAGCTGACTAACCTTGGGGTCGTAGCTGAGCGCAAAACAGCGACAGCCTTCGGCAGCTGCCATGATCAAGCTGTGGTAGCGCATGCCGATCGCCATCTCTACACCTCGAAACACTCCTTTTAAGGTTTTTGGCTCTTCGAGACAAAGAACCTGGCTTGGACCCGGCAGTTGGGACCCAATTGACTGGGCGAGCGCTAAATCTTGAGTCCGCTGAAACGGTATCAGCAAAATGCAGGTTTGCGTTGCTGTTTGAAAGTCAATCAGAGCGCGGGTCAAGTTCGCAAGGCGAGTTGCACTCAGTTGAGAATGCGATCGCAACGTCACCGCCACTCTGGAAGCGGGTAAATCCCATCTAGGCACTGGGGCACAAGAAAGCGCCCAAACCGGATCAGGAGCAAGAATACAGTCAACTTGCCAATTAGATAATAGGGCAGCAGAGCCGCGATCGCGCACACTCACCGCTGTGCAACCAGCAAACGTTCGCCGCGCCAAGCTGCGAGTTAGAGTCCGCTTCAGGGGGCCAATTCCCTGTGCCCAGGCAATGGTTCTTAGTTTGAGCTGTTGAGCCAATGCCATCAGTCCTCCGTAATAAAGTGGGCTAGCGGCACTGGTGGCATCTTGCATTAAACTGCCGCCGCCCCAGATCAATACATCGGACTGGCGGAGTGCTTGCAGGATTGGTAATAAAGCCATGCGATCGCATGTCTCAACATTATAGCGATCGCGTGTTTCATCTGGTTTACCAGAAAGCACTATGGGCGTCACCTCAGCCGGTAGCATTTGCAAAAGCGTTGCCAACAAAGCCTCATCGCCACCATTTCCTTTACCGTAGTAGCCACACAAAACCGCCCGCATCTGCCTCACGCTATTCTTAGTCCTACTGCCCCTCAACAAAACTCTATCGGAGTTTGCGAGCCTTTAACGAAATCCTGGCGGTAGGATAGGAAAGCATCTGCGTTGTCAGTTTAATTCATGAACGCGCTTTCAATTCCTACCTGGATTATTCATATCTCAAGTGTGATTGAGTGGATCGCCGCCATCTGGTTAATCTGGACTTATGGTGAAGTAAGTGGCAATCGCTCCTGGCGGGCATTATCCCTCGCCATGCTACCAGCTGTCGTTAGCGCCATGTGTGCCTGCACCTGGCACTTTTTTGACAACGCCGAATCTCTAGAATGGCTGGTCACACTACAAGCTGCTATGACACTCATCGGTAACTTCACCCTTTGTGCAGCTGCTTGGTGGATTTGGCGTTCCACCCAGTCTAGCGATATAGGTCAACCTAGTGGAGACGAGTCTCAACTCTCTACAACCGGGATCAAATCCGAGCCATGATTTCTAAAGAAGCCCTCTTTGCCCTTTCTTTGTTTCCCTACTTGGGTTTCTTGTGGTTTCTCACCCGAGTCAGACAAACGCCGCGTTTGGGACTGATTGGGTTTTACGGCACTCTGCTTTTTGTCGCCGTTACCATCCCAGCTGGGATTTACGCCCAAGTGCATTATGGTCAGTCTCTGGCAAATGTAGATTGGCTGCACGGGGGTGCAGAATCTTTCTTGACACTTTCTAATATTTTAATTGTGCTGGGCTTCAGACAAGCAGTGATTCAGAGGAAAAGTTAGATGGATGTCATCCCAGCGATTGATTTACTAGAAGGTCGATGTGTGCGCCTGTATCAAGGAGATTTCGCGCGCTCGCAGGTCTTTAACGATAACCCAGGTGATGTGGCAAGACAGTGGGTGGAGCAGGGAGCCAACTTGCTACATCTTGTAGATCTCGACGGTGCGAAGACGGGTAGAGTAGTGAATCTCCCGGCAATTGAGGCGATCTTGCAAGCGGTGCCGGTGCCGGTTCAGGTTGGTGGTGGGTTGCGCTCCAGCACCAGCGTTGCCCAGCTGCTGGCTCGAGGTGTACAGCGGGTCATTTTAGGAACGATTGCTGTAGAGCAGCCAACTCTTGTAGCCGAGCTGTGCCAAGAATTTCCGGGGCAGATTGTTGTAGGTATTGATGCCCGTCAGGGACGAGTGGCAACTCGTGGCTGGCTCGAAAACTCTGAGGTTTTGGCAACCCAACTTGCGACTCATATGCAAGAGCTGGGAGCCGCCGCTATTATCTACACCGATATCAACCGTGATGGCACCCTCCAAGGGCCAAACCTGGAAGCGTTGAGAGAACTCGCGGCAGCGGTTACTATTCCCATCATTGCCTCTGGAGGCGTTAGCTCTGTAACTGACCTCTTGAGCCTGTTAGCACTTGAACCACTAGGAGTCACTGGTGTAATTGTCGGTCGTGCCCTCTACACCGGCGATATTTCCCTCAAGCAAGCACTCCAAGCGATCGGTCCGGGGCGGATACAGGATGTCCCACCGGAGCTGGGATTTTCGGCATTTGCTTGAGCTCCGAATGCCTAGTAGTGATCCTAGGAAGCCCGTACTATACCGTGCGGTTAGTAGGGGATGATGTCACTACCTAGTACCTGGATTACCTCGTCATACCAAGCAAGCCAATCTGTCTCATAGTGAATGGCTCTACGTAGAACCAGATAGCGAAACTTTGCGTCTTGTGGAAGTTCTTGAATATTTTGAGAGTAATGTTGCTCCAAGTCTTGGTAAACGGACAATTTTTTCAGGTGAAGTTTGCGATGACGCTCCAACTCCTCCACCATCACCTGGCGAGGCACTAGGTATCCAGCGCGGAGCTTGACCAATAGCTCATCTTTGGTAGGCATGGGTTCGCAGGGTCTAGCGATCCATTCAACAATTTGCTTCTGCCCAAGCTCTGTGACTCGGTAAAGCTTTTTATCCGGGCGACCTGCTTGGGGAATCGTCTGGGCACTTATCCAGCCTTGAGCCTCCAATTTGGCTAGCTCGTGATAAATCTGCTGGTGGCTTGCCTTCCAGAAAAAACCGACTGAACCATCGAATTGCTTGGCCAAGTCATACCCCGTACACAGGGAACCCATCAGGGAAACTAAAATCGCCTCAGTTAAAGCCATGCCCACTAACTTCTTCACATATGCATTTTTTTTGCTAACCAGTATCTCTTTCGGCTGTTGTTTGGCCAAAATCCTTATGGTGGAATACTCTTAAACACCGATATAGTAAACATGTCAAATTGTCTTGAATACGTCATAAATTAAGAACAAACTTTTAGATCTTACCAAAGGAATAAACACAGACGATATAAACACAAAAGTACTGTTTCATCAACCAGAATTGGAGCCAGTTTTTGAGTAATTGCGCGACAAAAGTGAAGTGATTGAAAACAGTGTGCTTTTAGCGGATTTGCTAATGCTGGCAGTTGGCGGTTGGAGGCAATTGACCTCTCCCCCTTTTGAAAAAGGAGGATTCCAAACGATATTGCTCCGGGGTCTAAAGACACCCTACGCAATAGTTGCTTACGATATGTTTTTACACAATCGTTTCGGCAGAGTCAACGCTGCCCTTACAGCCCTCGACTAAACTTTCGTCCAGTTGTGGCCTTACTTGCATCTCATGACTCTTTTTTACCTGTGCGGGTTTTTCACCGCGATTAAGGTCAGCATTACCGCCTTGAACTTAATTGATACTACATACTTTTGTAATGCAATTAATCGGGACAGTTACCGATTAATATCTTTCAGTCTGTACGCATAGTGCTAGAGTCATTCCAATATTGCTCTAGGCTTTTACCTGAGGGAGCATTTTCCCCTCAGAACCAGCTAGTCTAGGTTGTCAAGGTGCAGTAATACTTAGTATACAATAATGCCTAAATTAATGCAACACGCGAGGCTAAAGCCTCTCAACTCGTTTTCACCCCCCGCTTAAAAGACGGGGGCTCTCAACTTCGACTAGGTAGATTTACTTAACAGACCCTGCAGATTTTTGAGTAGAAAAATTGTAATTTAGATTTACGCCTATCACCATAAGGTAAGATTGTCAAGGAAGAAATTTATCAGGGTTTGCATTTCTGATCCAAGAGGGTTTCGGATGTAATCAAATTCAGATAATCTTGGTAAAGAATCAGACAAAAATTTTTATCATTCATGTTTACTCGTGAATTACCCAAGTGTCTTCCCAAGACAGAAATCGGGCAAGTGAGCCGCGTTTTGGTGGTCGAAGATGAAAACCTGATTCGAGAGATGCTCGTTTTGGCTTTGGAGGCAGAAGGTTACGCTTTAGCAACCGCCGCTGATGGGCGAACGGCTTTGGCGTTGCTCCAGAGTCCTGATACCACCTCAGGGGAGTTTCCATTTGACCTGGTGGTTCTGGATTTGATGCTGCCTCAAATTAATGGTTTGGATATCTGCCGCTTGCTCCGTTATCAAGGAAACCCAGTACCGATTTTGATCCTCAGTGCCAAAGGCAGTGAAACTGATCGTGTCTTGGGACTTGAAGTGGGAGCCGACGACTACCTCACCAAACCATTCAGTATGCGGGAGTTAATTGCCCGTTGTCGCGCCTTGTTGCGCCGCCAACGCTTCGGCGCTTTGCCCCAGCTACCAGTGTTACAGTTTAAGGAGGTCGCTCTCTATCCTCAAGAGTGTAGGGTGATTGTTCGAGGGCAGCAAGTCAGCTTGTCGCCCAAGGAGTTCCGCCTGCTGGAGCTATTTATGAGTTATCCTCGCCGGGTTTGGTCGCGCGAACAGTTGCTCGATCAAGTCTGGGGAACAGATTTTGTGGGGGATAGTAAAACAGTAGACGTTCACATCCGCTGGTTACGGGAAAAATTGGAGCGAGACCCCAGCCATCCTGAATGCCTTGTCACCGTGCGCGGGTTCGGTTACCGATTTGGGTAGCAATTAGCTTCTGGGCACTAAGGGCGAAATTACAAGTCAGAATGATGTCAGGATAAATTAGTAATCCCCAAGGGGGTACATCCTTCCCTGTGATGACAATCATAGCATTTCTCCTGGGGCTGATGATCCCGATTGGGTTTTGGCTTTGGCATGCGACCAAACTCCACCGGCAACTCCGGCAATTGCTGCTGATGTTGCAGGGTGACCCCGCGCGGATTTCCCTACCCATTATTCCTCGCTTGCGGCGAGAGATTGCCCTTCAACAGCAGCAGCGCGAAGAGCTGCAAGACCAAGTGCAAACCTTTGAAGCTCTGCTCCAGGCTGCACCACTGGGATATATACAAGTAGATGAAGAAAATCAGCTGCTGTGGTGCAACGAGCAGGCGCGGCAACTGTTATGGCTGCAAAGGTGGGAGCCAGGACAGGTGCGCTTGTTGCTGGAGTTGGTGCGCTCATATGAACTCGACCAGTTGATTGAGCAAACTCGTGAGGGGCAGCAGCCAGAGGTGCGAGAGTGGGTGTTCCATCCGGCTTGCGCGGATGCGGCAGCTATGGTTGACGTGCGATCGCTGACTTTGCGGGCGTCGAGCTGGCCTTTACCAAAGGGGCAAGTGGGGGTATTCTTGGAAAACCGGCAACCTCTGGTTGAACTACGCCACACACGCGATCGCTGGGTTTCCGATTTAGCCCATGAACTGAGAACCCCACTGACCTCGATTCGCTTAGTCGTGGAAACGTTACAGGAGCAGTTGGAGCATCCAATGCGCCGCTGGGTTGACCGCCTGGTGCCAGAAGTAGACCGGCTGATTAACCTGGTGCAAAACTGGCTGGAAGTCAGCCAGCTGGAAATAGACCCCAGCCAACAGCTTTGTTGCCAACCTGTGGAATTGCGATCGCTGATCCACTCAGTCTGGCAAACACTCGAACCCCTAGCGCGGAAAAAAGGGCTCGTGAGCGCCTATTTAGGACCAGAAACTTTGTGGCTCAGAGCAGACCAATCCCGCCTAACCCAAGTGTTTCTCAATCTGCTCGATAATAGTATTAAATACAGCCCCGAGTCGGGATCCATTCGTGTCGAAGTTAAAATTATTCACTCAACCGCATCGCGCAATCACGTTCAAATTAATATTATTGACTCTGGCCCTGGCTTTCCGCACTCGGATTTACCGCACGTTTTCGAGCGACTTTACCGGGGAGACCCAGCACGGACATGGCAGCCAGCGTCATTTAGTACTGGTAGCGGCTTGGGCTTGGCGATCGTCCAACAAATTGTTCTCGCCCACGGCGGTTCAGTCAAAGCCAGAAACCATCCCGACACCGGCGGCGCTTGGTTGCAGGTTGAACTCCCCGACGCCGTGGCAGGTTCCTGATAGTTGACACTATAGTAAACACAGAGTATCTGCTGCGTTGCTAGAGAAGCTTTGGGTGAATCCTGGTGTTTCTAATCCAAATTCTGATCGGTCCCATTTTGAACGTCGCATCAGGCGCTTAGAACGGGAGATTTTACGCATGGGAGCCTTGGTCGAACACTCGTTTCGTCTGAGTCACGAGGCTTTATTTGCTCGTAACCTGGCGGCAGCTGAGGAAATTCCCTTACTAGATAAAAAAATTGATCAGTTCTACCGGCAAATTGAGTTAGACTGTGCCGCCTTGCTGACCCTACAATCACCAGTGGCTCAAGATTTGCGCCTGTTAAGTGCTTTTATGCAACTGGTGCGAGACTTGGAGCGCATTGGCGATTATGCCAAGGATCTGGCTGAAATTGCGATTAAACTTTTTCCTTATCCGCCTCATGCGTGTGTACCGCAGATTGAGGTAATGTCTCATCATGCCCAAGCAATGCTAGCAGCAAGCTTGGTGGCGCTGGCGGATTTGGATGCGGAAGCAGGGCGAGCGGTGAAGCGGCTGGATGACGCGGTGGACACAGCCTACAAAACAGTCTACCAAACCTTGGCCCAACAGCGAGATGTCAAAGGGGTAGTGGAGCCGATGCTCTTGCTGGCGTTAACTATTCGTCATCTGGAGCGGATGGCTGACCATGCCACTAACATAGGTCAGCGAGTAGCCTACATTGTCACTGGTCAAAGATCTTAATTACACTTTTACACCCCTAAGCTTTACTAAAGCCTTACCTGTTCTTAAACTTGTGGGTTTAAGCTCAAGTGTTAAAAGGATTTTGCGAAATTCCACTTTTTCTGGAAGACTGAACCTACAAAAGTACAAATATCAAAACCAAGGTTTGATTAATGGCAATTTCTGCTCCGAATCCAGCCTTAGCATCCCCGCTGGCCCAACGGCTATTTAGCCGCCGCGAATTGATTCCCTCACGCGAAGACATCTTGTGGCGAATTGAGCGCGGAGCCGTCCGCACGTTGACATGGAGCGAACAAGGTGCATTGATCGCGTTGGGATACTGGGGGACGGGCGATATCGTGGGGATACCCCTGTCTCGGGTCAAGCCCTACCAAATTGAGTGCTTGACAAGTGTAGAGATGAGCATTCTGCCGTCTGAGCTCTGGTATCAAGCCCTAGATGCTATGTTATTACATATACAACAGGCCGAGGAAATCCTCTCTATGGTTCACCGGAAACCAGTTTCCCTGCGGTTGTGGCAATTCCTGGTTTGGCTAGGTCAGAAATTTGGTCGTGACATTGACCAGGGCCGCCTGATTGACTTGGGGGTGACCCATCAGGAAATGGCTGAGGTGATAAATACGACGCGGGTGTCAGTGACACGAATACTCCAGCAGTTTGAGGAGGAGGGAATGCTGCTTAGGCAGGACCGGCGGTTGATTCTTTGTTGCAACTCCCTTTCGCGAGGTCAGTAAATAAACATGACTACGTGGACGATGTGATTGGGCCGGGACTTTTTTTTTCAACCCAGTGAACCGGTTACAAAAGTGGAACAACTGACTTAACAACACCTTTCAAGATAGTGTAAAACTTAAAATATCTGCTTAAGACTTAGCGCGAACAATTAACGCACATTTCTACTGAGTCTACAACATACGGTGTGAGTGAGAGCAAAACGATGTCAAAACTTTTCTGGAATACTCTAAAACTGAGTCCACTGCTCCTGGGTGTTACCTTGCTCTTGGCAAACCGCACTTTAGCGGAGTCAGTCGCTCCCGCGACGAAGTTAGCACCTGCCGCCGCTGCTAGCACCATCAGCCAAACCAGCAGTCAGCTGCAACAAATCGACCGTTACAACCAAGCGCCCACCTCCAACGAAACCAACTCTCAGCTGCAAAAAATAGATCAGTACAGCCAAGCGCCCACGACATCTGTTGCTCAGGTGACATCGGTTTCTCAGCTGTCGGACGTGCAGCCAACTGACTGGGCTTTCCAAGCATTGCAGTCACTAGTTGAGCGCTACGGTTGTATCGCGGGTTATCCGGATAAGACCTATCGCGGTAACCGAGCCTTGACTCGCTATGAATTTGCTGCTGGTTTGAATTCCTGTTTAGACCGGGTGAACGAACTGATTGCGGCAGGAACATCTGACCTGGTGCGCAAAGAAGACCTGGCTACACTGCAGCGGTTGCAAGAAGAATTTCCAGCGGAACTAGCCACGTTGCGCGGTCGTGTAGATTCCCTGGAAGCTCGCACCGCTCAAGTAGAAGCGAATAGTTTCTCCACCACCACCAAACTGACTGGAGAAGCCATATTTGCCGTTAATGGTGTAGGTGGTGACAGGCGGGCGGTGCCATCGGGTAGACAACGAGGCTCCCTTGGAAATATATATAACAACGAAACATTTACCGACCGGGTGCGTTTGAGTTTAAATACTAGTTTCACTGGCAGAGACCTGCTGAGAACTCGGTTGCAATCTCGAAACGGCACTCCATTAGGCCAAGGTGTAACGGGTACTAACATGACCCGCCTAGGGTTTGAAGGCGAGGAAGGCAACAGCACCTACATTGATCAATTGTTCTATCGTGCCCCTCTAGGTAAGAATATCGTTGTCCAAATTGATGCCGCTAACGTTGAGTTAAACGAAAGAGGGTTCAATACCTTCAGCCCATTTGAAAGTAGTGGCAATGGTTCGATCTCCCGTTACGGGCGATTCAGCCCCATCTACCGGATGGCTAATAGTAGCTTAGGTTCGGGTAGTGGGATTTTGAATACTTCTGCGACTCCTGGAGTAAGTTTTCACATCAATCCTCAAGGCGCTATCGGTATCGACCTGGGCTATTTTGCGGAGGCAGCTAATAACGCCGGTAGAGGTTACGGCATTGGTAATGGTGCCTATTATGCCATTGGTCAGATCGATTTCAATATCAATAAATACGTCAATATTGGTCTAACCTACTCGCACGGCTACGATAATCCAGAAAGACGTGCTGGTGTTGAAAGTCTCTTTGACAACACAGGCAGCCTATTGGCATCAGCGCCCTTTGGTATCGTCCCAACCACAACCAACAACTACGGTCTGGAAGCAAGCTTCCGCCCTCTCAAAAATTTGATTCTCTTCGGTTGGGGAGGCTATACTCAGGCGATCGCAGAACGCTCTCCTAACTCAGGCCCGACGCTAAACGCATTCAGCCAAGCTGCCGCAACAGGCGCTGGCACCAACAGAATCACTGGCCACACAGGAAGTACGGCCAATATCTGGTACTATGCTGGGGGCCTAGCATTCCCTGACGTGTTAAAACAAGGCAACCTGCTCGGTCTGCTCTTTGGTCAATCGCCTAAATTGACTGCTACTACCGTGCGAGAGACCTTTACAAATGCCGGTAGACTTGTTAACAGAAGGCGTGTGGATACTGGCACTTCATATCATGCAGAAGCTTTCTTCCGCTACCGGCTCACAGACAATATTGACATCACCCCTGGCGTGTTGGTGATTATCAATCCAGAATACAACCGCTCCAACCCTATAGACTACGTGGGAACACTGCGAACCACCTTTAGGTTCTAGAACTGGCACGCGGAGGCAAGCGGGGAACCTAACCGCTTGCCTCGCTGCTGAAATTTCTCCCCGGTCGTCCTGGTGACGGCGGCAAGGACACCAACTAGTGAAACAGCTTCAAATCACCTGTGATTTGTCACCAGTTCTCAAACCAAGAATTTGTTTAAGCATCGGGGATACAAGCTTAACCTTTGGCTTACCGAAGCTTTACCAGTTTTTAACCTGACGGTAATAGGATCAGGTTGTGTAATTGATCACATGCAGGAACCAAAGACTTCTATGTTTGCTCAATTTAGCTATGGGCGAAAAGTAGTTCTTCTACCCTTACTCGCCATTTCTTTCAGTGTAGCTTCTTGCAGTTCGCCAAGCAATTCAGCTTCGACATCAACACAGAGTCCAGCTGCGAGTGCGGGCGCATCTGCTAGCCCCGCCGCCGCCGCGCGTGTGGCTCAAGGCGGTGGCACTGTCTCCCTCACCGGTGCCGGTGCCACTTTCCCTGCACCCTTGTATCAGAGTTGGTTTTCTGATTATAACAAGCAAAATCCTAATGTTCAGGTTAGTTATCAAGCTGTTGGCAGCGGGGCAGGGGTACAACAGTTCACCCAAGGAACGGTGGACTTTGGGGCAAGTGATGTGGCAATGACGGATGCAGAAATTGCCAAGGTTCAAAGGGGTGTGGTGTTATTGCCGATGACTGCTGGGGCGATTGTCGTGGCTTACAACCTGCCCAATGTCAAAAGCGGACTGAAGCTTTCGCGGGAAGTCTACCCCGCGATCTTTCAGGGTCAAATCAAGACTTGGAATGACCCCAAAATTGCTCAAGCCAATCCGGGTGTGAATTTGCCCAACTTACCAATTACGATAGTACACCGCTCCGATGGTAGTGGTACTACTAGCGTTTTTACGTCACACCTGAGCGCCATCAGCTCACAATGGAAAAGCCAAGTCGGGTCCGGTAAAACTGTAAACTGGCCGGTGGGAGTCGGTGCAAAGGGCAACGACGGCGTCACTGCCCAGATCCAACAAACCCAAGGGGCTATAGGCTATGTAGAGTATGGCTACGCTACACAGAATAACGTGCCTTTTGCTACCCTGCAAAATAAATCTGGGAAATACGTTGAGGCAAATGCACAAACAGCATCTGATACCCTGAATGCAGTCAAATTGCCATCAAACTTGCGTGCCTTCATCACTGATCCAACGGGCGCTAATTCCTATTCCATCGTTACCTATACCTGGCTATTGGCTTACAAGAACTATCCCGATGCCAGCAAAGCCAAAGCCTTGAAGGACGTTATCAACTATGGGTTGACTCAAGGGCAACAATCGAGTGCTAAATTGGGCTACGTGCCCTTACCCAGCAAAGTCGTGCAGAAAGTGCAAGCAGCAGTCAATTCAATTGGCGGCTCTTAAGTACTGCTTCTGGTAAGAGCAAGCTTTGTGTAGGGGAGATCTTTTCAAGATCTCCCTGTATTTTGTGCGAGTAGCGATCGCACGCTACGAGGGGTTATGCTCCCCAGATGACAACTCAGAACGGGGGCGATCGTTACTCCAAGCCCACCAAACACAACCACACTCGCACTGGTAAAACTCCTGCCATTTTCGGCGATAGTCTTCAGTCATCACTGGAGATCGCCGATTGATCCAAACTTGCTTAGCCTCGCGGCTGCTAGACCGGCACTTGGGGCAGCAAAAATTATAAGCGTGAATCGCCGTCGTAGTCCATTCAGGCGGAATTGGATCAAAAGGGTCCATGCAAGGAAATTCCTAGTTTCAGCCGTCTGAATCTTAAATCTTAGCACTCAGCAGTCAGACTGATTTGAGATTTGTAATTTTGGCCTAAAATCTAAAATCTAAAATCCCAAATTTTTAAATCAATGGAGCCAACTGCTGAAATTCGCCGCTTATTAGATCTCATGCCTGCTTCTGATCGCATGAGCACCAAAATTGTTAGCAAGCCGGAGCAGGCAAAGGTGATTTATAGCCCCTTTCCGCTCCCTTGGAAGCAGGAGCGTCCCATTTTGATTAATTTCGATTTGTGGCGTCGCCTTTCCAAGCCGCAACGCGATTTGCTGCTGTTAAGGAACGTTTGCTGGCTCACCGGAGTTAAGTGGTTTAAACCTGACATTTATCAAGGTGTGGCGCTGGCGGCCCTATTAGGGGGTATGGTGGAATTGGTTCAGGGGGATGCGGTGGGTGTAGTAGTGGCTGGGGGATTAACCGCCAGCGCTCTCAATCGCATCTGGCGCACTAGCCGCAGTTCCCAGTCCGAGCTAAATGCTGATGAAGCCGCAATTCGGGTGGCGCAACGGCGCGGCTACAACGAAATCGAGGCGGCTAGCCATCTTTTGTCTGCTATTGAGGCGGTGGCGATCGCTCAAGGGCGTCCCAGCTTGGATTTTACCGAGTTGATTCGTTGCCAAAACCTGCGAGCGATCGCAGGTCTGTCGTCAGTGGGTGTCCCACAAAGTATCAAGGATGAACCCTGAATTCGCTTGAGAGCGCTATTTTACTTGCGTCACCCGCCAGCTCAGCTTCAAGTTAACCCAGAAATTCCAGATAGTGGCAACCCCGATTGCCACCAAGTTTGCTATATAGCGGTTGGGGATGACGAAATTGAAAATCAAATTCAACACCAGCACGTTCAATACCAGCCCACCGAGGCAAATAACGTTGAATTTCAAGAACCGCTTCAAGCGCTGACGCCATCCATGCTGCTGGCGGGCAATGTCACCAAAAGTCCAGCGGTCATTCCACAAGAAATTATTGATAATAGCCAACTCCCCGGAAAAGATTTTACTGCGAGTTAGCGGCAAATGCAGCGTAGTAGGGTCACTCAGGAAGTAAAGTATCGCCATATCTACAAAAACCCCACTTAGACCGACCAAACCAAACCGAATGAAGCGATCAGCCTGTCCTAAGGATAGGCGCAGCTTCAGCAGGTGGTGCAGATAATCCACGTACTGTTTCCAGGTGACCTTACTCTCGCCCTCCTGGCGCTCTTGAAATACATACCCAACTTCTGCAACCTGTGGTATAGTTCCCCTGGCTAGGACCTCAATCAGAATTTTGTAGCCTTGTGGATACAGTGTATGACCAACAAGGGAGCTGCGGCGAACCATAAAGTAACCACTCATCGGATCGGAGACACGCCCCAGCACCCCTGGCAGCAGAACCAACCCTACAAGCTGAGCGCCACGGGATAAAACCCGCCTGACAATGCTCCAACTACTGACACCGCCGCCTTCCACATGGCGGCTGGCAGCAGCTAAATCCGCTCCCTGTTCAATGGCACTCAACAGTTGCAACAGTACGTGTGGTGGATGCTGCAAATCGCCGTCAATTACGCCTAACACACGCCCCCTCGCTGCCTGCCACCCCCGAATCACCGCCGAGGAAAGTCCCCGCTCTGAGGTGCGCCGCATCACCCGCAGCTGGGGATAGTCGCTGATCAGGGACTGAGCAACTTTCCAAGTGCCGTCTGGACTATCATCATCTACCACAATCAGCTCGTAGTCTCCTGGTATAGCCTCATCCAACAGCTGGGTCAATATTCTAACGATATTTTTGATATTTGCACACTCGTTGTAAGTCGGAATAACCAGAGAAAGCTGAATCGGAGCACTATCTGCACCTCCAGAGGGAAGCGGTACCTCAGAAATCCGCAAGGCGCCGGATGGTACAGATAACATTGAGTTAGGTTGGCTGATACTCATTTAGTAATATGGAAAAAGAGTACTTTGAAAGGTTATCTTTGCAGTTGGCTTTGTTTAGTATTAAGCCATACTATGGCGTCATGATAAATGGTAATGCTCTGTGACGACTAAAACTGTTGAGTCAATTCTTGAGCGTGCTCTTTTGGGGTACGATCTGTCTGTTGAAGAGGGAGTGGTGCTCAGTCAACAGACTGACCCAGCCCAAGTCAGTGCCATTCGCGCCACAGCTGACCAGCTACGCCACGAGCAAGCGGGTGACACTGTTACTTATGTAATCAACCGCAATATCAACTTCACCAATATCTGTGAGCAGCACTGTAGTTTCTGCGCCTTCCGGCGTGATGAAGGTGAGGTGGGAGCGTACTGGTTAGACTGGGCGCAAATTCTGGAAAAGGCGACGGATGGGGTGAGGCGAGGTGCGACGGAAATCTGCATGCAGGGAGGATTGAATCTCAAAGCGAAGCTGCTGGGGGAATCATTGCCGTATTACCTGAGGCTGGTGGAAACCATTAAGGAGCAATTTCCCCAGATGCATTTACACGCTTTTTCTCCGCAGGAAGTGCAATTCATTGCCAGGGCAGATGGGCTGAGTTATGCTGAGGTGATTGTCGCCTTGCGGGATGCTGGGGTGGGCTCGATGCCCGGAACAGCAGCTGAGGTATTGGATGATGAGGTGCGGCGCATCTTGTGTCCAGAGAAGATTAACACAGCAACTTGGCTGGAAATTGTGAGTACGGCGCATCAACTGGGGTTACCGACGACGAGCACGATGCTGTCTGGACACATTGAAACGCCTGAACAGCAGATGCGTCATCTGAGTCAGTTGCGATCGCTGCAACAAACCGCCCTTGACCGGGAATACCCAGCTGGCATCACGGAATTCATTCTGTTACCTTTCGTTGGTCAAGAAGCCCCCAAACCTTTGCGCCGCCGCGTGGGGCGCGATCAACCTGTTCTGGCAGATGCGCTGCTACTAACCGCTGTGGCGCGAATCTTTTTGGGGCGTTGGATTCCCAACCACCAGCCGAGCTGGGTCAAGCTGGGGCTTGCTGGTGCTACCGTTGCCCTTAACTGGGGTTGCAACGATATCGGCGGTACATTGATGGAAGAACATATTACCACGATGGCTGGAGCTCAAGGCGGCACCTGTATGGAAGTCGAGACATTACAAGCAGCTATCCGCTCAATGGTGCGTCCTTACCGGGAACGAGATACGCTTTATCGCCATCTGTTGCGATCGCCCTGATCAGCTTGATCCCCATAGTACCAATTCAGGATAGGATGGACGTTAATTTCTATCTTCTTTAACTAACATTTTACTTAATGTTTATGAAGCGCTATTGGTCACGTCTGCTTGCCCTGGTTTTGGTTGTAGTCATTGGCTTGATGGGCTGTTCCTCTAGCAGCGCCACGGGCAGTCTGAGTGGGGATTATCGTCAAGACACCTTGGCTCTGCTGAATACCTTAAGAACTGCTGTTCAATTACCAGAAGATTCACCCGATAAAGCAGCGACTCAGGCAGAAGCCCGTGAACAAATTAATGAATTTGCGGCTCGCTACCGGCGGGATAGCGCTGTCTCCGGTCTCAACTCTTTCACCACCATGCGAACAGCGTTAAACTCCTTAGCCGGACACTACAGCTCTTACCCGAATCGCCCCTTGCCACAAAAGCTAAAGCAGCGACTGGATCTAGAGTTCAAGCAGGTGGAGGCGGCGCTTTCGCGAGGAAGCTAACTTTTTAGCGGTGTCTTAATGTCCAACCATCGCTTGAGATTTGGGCGACGTCTGCTCGCCGCCATCCTTACCAGTAGCCTCGTCAGTTTGCACTTCTGGAGTCATCCAGAGCAGGCGCAAGCGACGGCGTATTGCCAGTTACCAGAGGCGGCAAAGCAAGAGAAGGAAACCTTACTTCAGGCGTCAGTGAAAGGCAATAAGGATGCCCATAACCGCTACAATGCGCTTTTGACCCAAAACGCCGAGAAATTGCGGCAGTGCCGTAGCCGCACCTGGCCTCAAACGCAGGCGGTTTGGCTGCGCCTGTATCCCTGTGACATTTACCCTGGGGTAGTAGACAACATCCTGGATCATATTGTTGACCAGGGCTACAACCAGGTGAATATTGACGTGCTTGCCGACGGTCAGGTGCTGTTGCCTGCCTCGGCTAACCCGACAGTTTGGCCTAGCCTTGTCCGGGAGCCTGGAGGCGAGAACACCGATTTGTTGGCGCAAGCGATTCAAAAGGGTCACGAGCGGGGTCTTAAGGTCTACGCCTGGATTTTTCTAATGAATTTCGGCTACTCCTACGCGCTGCACCCAGACCGGCAATCGGTGTTGGCTCGCAATGGCTTTGGAGAGACGAGTATAGATTTCGTCGGTGGTGGGAGTCAAGTATTTGTCGATCCCTACAACATCCAAGGGCAACAAGACTATTACCAGATGGTTCAGGAGGTGATTCGACGCCACCCGGATGGAGTGTTATTTGACTATGTGCGGTATCCGCGCCAGTTAGGAAAGGCTTCCATAGCAAGCAAAGTCAAAGATTTATGGATTTACAGTGACGCTGCCCAGCAAGCGCTGTATCAACGTGCGCTCAACGGCAAAGGGATTGAACTGATTCGACGATTCTTGAGTCAGGGATATGTGACGGTGGCAGATGTAGAAGCCGTTGATAAACTTTTTCCTGAGGAAGGAGAACCACTCTGGCAGGGACGCACTCTACCGCCCCTGCCTTCTGTGACCAAACCTTTACCGACCCCAGCCCAACGCCAACCGCTTTTGGAATCGGAGTTGTGGCAACTGAGCGTTGCCCATGCTCTGCAAGGCATCCTGGACTTTCTGGAAGCGGCAACTAAGCCTGTCCAGCAGGAAGGAATTCCGGTCGGAGCGGTGTTTTTTACAGATTCAAACAAAGCGATAGGTCAAGGGTATGACGCTCGCTTGCAGCCTTGGGACATGTTTGAGAGTTCGCTGGAGTGGCATCCTATGTCCTATGGTGATTGCGACGACACTAGTTGTATTGTTGCTCAAGTCCAGCGCGTTCTTCAGTACGCACCACCGGATACCCAGGTTAGCCCAGTGTTAGCTGGTGTTTGGGGACACGCGGTTAATCACCGCCCGTCGCTAGAAGCGCAAATGGAGGCAATCCATCAGGCGGCACCGCAAATTCAGTCAGTCAGCCATTTTGCCTTTTCCTGGCAAGAACCGCAATTAGATAGCGATCGCAAGTTCTGTCATATTTAGATTTCCGACCACTCCTGAATCAGTTTCTGAGCTTCTGGATAAAGGGTGCTCTTGTTAGGTATTTTTTTAGCTGCATTGATCGCAGATGCAAATTTTTGGCTTGCCGCCAGCTTCTTAGCATATCCCAGGCGGCACTGGTTTAGAAGCCCTTGAGCATCGTTGTAAAAAACTGTTTCTGCTGCCCAAGATTCACGTTCTGCTTTAGAAATGCACTCCTCGTATTTTGCCTGTGTCTTCAAAGTCCTAATCTGGTTCAATTGAATATAAGCGTAGAATACCCCCATGACAGCAGCAAGACCCATAGCAATGCCTACGCCAAGGGGCAGCCAAAGATGGGTAAGAAGGCTCGGCGGACGACGAGAGGGGGTCAGCTCGTCTACCTGTGCCAAGCTTTCATCGGGTGCCTTTTGTAGATCCGGACTTACCACCGGCGTTACAGAAACATCACTTGTTTTTTCGTCGGATAGCGGTTCTGAGCTATTGCCCTGAAAAACTGGGATAGTTTCCTGTTCAGAGGGTGGGGCTTGGAGCGCCTGCAGTGCTTCAGTAGCCGACTGGTAGCGGTCTTTGAAGTGGCAGCGCACCATCTTGGTGAGCACAGCTGCCAGCTCAGTGCTAACCTGGGCCTGATGTTGCCAGATCAGCTCACCTGTGTTCGAGTCTTCTAGTAATTGTGTCGGATTCAGCCCGGTCAGCGCTTGGATACCAATCATACCTAGGGCATAGATATCACTGTTGAAGCGTGGTCTGCCTCGCCCCTGCTCCATGGGCATATAGCCCGGTGTGCCAATGGCAATCGTGGCGGGTATGGTAATGGCAATGGTGGTGATTGTGTTTCCTTGAGCTTTTACCACTTGAGTCGAAGCTTGCTTAACCGAGCCAAAGTTAATCAGGACTAGCCGCTCATCCTGCTGTCGTCTGATCAGATTACTCGGCTTGAGATCTCGATAGAGCAGCCCGTGAGTGTGAACAAATTCCAGGATGCCCAAGACCTCTTGCAGCAGTTGCACCACCTGGCTTTCACTCCAGCGGTGGTCGGGCAATAGTTCCGCACTCAGGGGATGCCCTTGAATGAATTCTTGCACCAAATAGAACTCTTGGTTTTCTTCAAAGGCAGCTAAAAGCTCAGGCACTTGGTCATGGTTGCCCAGTTTTTTCAGGGCTTCTGCTTCTCTAGAAAACAGCCATCTGAGAGATTGCACAGAGCTAGGGCTGTTACTGGTGGGTAAGAGATGTTTGACAAAGCAGGTGGGGTGCCCAGGACAGTTGGTATCTTGAGCAATGTAGGTTTGACAGGTTCCTCTAGCACTTAAGACTTGAACAACTTGGTAACGCCCCTGTAGTAACTTGCCTAACATAGTCCCCGAATAGCTTAATCTTTCCGCCCCATTTAGGACTATAGGATGAATGGGGCTGATTTTAACCGATGAAAGTGGTCAACCCTCCATGCCATGCTCAAGCAGTTGGGCCTGACAACGGACGATCTTAAGTAAGAGAGGAGCATATGAGTCGGTTCGCGTTTCCAGCTAGATTTACCTCGTCCGAGGTGGATAGGGGGTATACGGTCACTTTTCGGGATCTGCCTGAGGCGATTACCCAAGGGGAGACCGAGCAGGAGTGCCTTACGGAAGCTGCCGACTGTCTTGAGGAAGCGATTGCCGCTCGAATCGATGATGGTTGGGATGTGCCCAATCCCTCGGAGGCGGAGGAGGGAGAGTTCATGGTCACCGTTCCCATTATGACCGCGCTCAAAGCGGCTCTCCACCGTGCCGTACAGGAAGCAGGGATAACAAAGGTTCAGCTTGCCAAGACATTGAACACCGACGAAAGGGAAGTGAGGCGCATTCTTGACCCGCATCACGGGACAAAGGTTGCCACCATCGAGCGTGCTCTTAAGGCGTTGGGAAAACATGCCGAGTTGCATGTGTCGTGACTATTAGCTGAGTGCCTAAGTTTGCCTAAGTTTTCGATAGCGCACTCATAAGCAATGCCGTAAACACGCGCTTGCGGGAGCGATTGGCTTATGCTGGACTCCCCCAACCATTAGATGCACCCGTCAAAATCTGGAGCCACTGACAGTTTCATATAGTCCTGCTGCTCGTTCAGGTAGGAGAATCAACCCTAAATTGGCTAATAAACAGATGCTTCCCAGCAACAATAAAATGTACGTGGGAGCCATGACCACCCCAATCATGAACCAAGCAAATACATGCAGGATCATCAGTAGAGCAAAGATACTGGCAATTCCAGCCGATTGCCAGACCTGAAATTTCGGGCGACGTAATCCGGTGAAAATTATTGTCTGCAAGGTAGCAACCAGGTTGGCTGGAATTAGAAAGGCACAAATGCCAATGCAGTAAGCGCTTGAAAACTCAGTCAAAGTGTTGAAGTCGAACATTAGTTCTCCTAGCAAACGAAACCACAATATCGGTCTGACGCACTTTTGATGGTGGCTGGGTGCTGTAGCCAATTCGGACCACGTAAATTCTAGGTTTCAGGATAGGCTTGTGTTTAGCCGCAGAAATTTTTACCTATTTTCGATTTGGACGAACTGAACTAACCCGAAGGTGTCCAGACGGTTTGAGTTCCCTGTCCCCAAGCCCCATCAAACTTTGTCACTTTGACATCCCCTAAAACCTGAGTTTGGCAAGCTAGTCGGCGGTTCTGGGTGAGAGAATGGGGAGGCAGTGTGAGCCGAGTGCGCTCGCGCCATTCAGGTTCCGAAACAGATCCTTCCACTTGGACTGCACAAGTGCCACAAGTGCCGAGTCCGTGGCAGTTGATCGCTGAGGTCGCTCCGTTATAGAGGTCAATCCCATTCTGGAGCAGCACTTGACGTAAATTAGCCCCTTGAGGGCATTCAAAGGTTTTTCCTTGAGCGGTTATTTTAGGCATAAAAGTCGGTTTCCACTGCTAGGATTTTGCTAGGATTTAGATATTCATTTGGGATACAAGCAGCATCCGACCAGAAAACACTGCTTATGTGTTCAGTTTATTGAACTGGAACCACACCACAACAACTGAGCCCAAGTGAGGAACGTGGTGCTTTGCTCGAAGTGCTAGAACTAACGCTCGGAGCGGGCAACTGACGGCAATAAACTTATGCTGTTCACAAAACTGAACGCCAAGCGCGATGTTTTCTGGTCGGATGCTACTTATACCCCATGACCAGGTGCCCCCGCGTTCAGCACTTTGGCACTTAAGCGATAAATAAATTCTCGAAAACTAGCTCCGCTGCAATTCCTGATGCAATGATCGCTAATAAGACGTTGGTATAGAACAGACCAACACCAGCCAATAGCACCTTGTCCTCTTTACCACCCGTGAATAATAAAGACCACGCCTGTGTCGGGTTGATCACTTCAAAGTTGTTAAAGGCAGACCTAAAAACAACAGGAGCGAATAGTTCGGGAGAATTGAAATCTAAGTTTTGATTCATGTAAAAAATTATAACATAGCTCTTGCTAAATCGGGCTAATTCTGCTATCTCCTGGCAAAACCAGGAATCTTACTTTAACGCCTTACGGCATCTAAGGTTTGGGCAGCATCAATGGCAAGTGCGATCGCAGCCGGTATGGCAAAGTGCTCAACGCCTTACGGCATCAAAGGTTTGGGCAGTATATGCCTCGACGATATCGAAACGATTCCAGTAGTGCTCAAAGCCTTACGGCATCTAAGGTTTGGGCAGTATATGCCTTTTTCAAAAAAGATACCGTATGAAGTGTGCTCAACGCCTTACGGCATCAAAGGTTTGGGCAGTCAAACTTATTTGGAATCTAGCATCCATTCCGCTCGTGCTCAACGCCTTACGGCATCTAAGGTTTGGGCAGGATCATAGGCGATGCAATTTTGATGCATTATCAGGTGCTCAACGCCTTACGGCATCTAAGGTTTGGGCAGGGCGCGGCTGCTCCTGATATCCATCCCATCCTGTCTGTGCTCAACGCCTTACGGCATCTAAGGTTTGGGCAGCACTGATCAGCTTCTAGATATGGTTGCCACCAATGTGCTCAACGCCTTACGGCATCTAAGGTTTGGGCAGAAAAGTCTTATTAGTCATACTTTTTATCTGACCTGTGCTCAACGCCTTACGGCATCTAAGGTTTGGGCAGACCGATGGCTGAAACCCTTGGAGCATAAACGCTCCTGACAAATTATACAAGCACCTTACCGCAGGAAGCAACGCTCGTCGCCAAATTGTTACCAAAACTTCACGACCATGGGTAGTGATTAACCTCTAAAAGCCTTATACAGATTGACTTGTGGAATGATTTGGGGCAATTGCAAGCACCCCTGGCTGGTCTAAAAATGCTAAACAGCAAGCCTAGTCAGGGTTGGCGGCAAGGAATTGCCCATTCAAGTCATCTGAATCGTTGTCCACGCTCGCTCAGGTGGTTGCCACTCACGCGAAGGTAGCTTTAGTGAATACCTTTGCCAACTAGTACCCTGTGAGCCAACATGATCAACCCAGTATGGCAACGTCAGTAAACCATCTTTGTCTTGGAGTAACCACCGCAGAGATTCACCTTGATAATTTTCAGGTAGGAGGGTGACGGCATTGACGAGATCGCGGCTTTCGCCTAGGCACAAACCCCCAAAGCGGTTGACAGTTTGGGGGTCTGTGAACGCCGATTGTAAGCGTTCTGGCAGCGTTGGCTGTGCCGCATCCGTGCCAGAAGCAACCCATACCACGAACTGAATATCTGTCAACAACTCCTGGTAATCTGGTCGAGCATTACTAGGATCGTGGAGATCCTTTTTCTTGAAGCGGCGAAATGTACGAAGGACGGTTGATTTTTCTGGTTCCGAGAGTAAGGCGATCGCTAACTGAGTGCCGCAGTGTTTATAGCGATCTGTCTCTCCGACAGATGAGAGTAACATCCCGTAAACTGTTGAGGGCGGTGGCACTGGATAGGTTTGAGCATACTCCCGGGCGTGGGATTGGCGAAAACAGGCAATAGGCACTTCTACTTTCAAAGAAATCGATGCCATATAGCTTTTTTAATTCTAAAATTCTTAACGCCTTACGGCATCTGAGGCTCAGGCATAGAAACTGGAAGCCGTCACAGGTGTCAGCCAGTAGAAATTTGCTCAACTAACTCCCGTTGTGGTAACTACAAATCTCTGGCAATGATATACTTGAGAGCTTCCGCAGCTGCCTTAATGCCAGTAAAGATATTAGCCCCCAATTCTTCCAGGGTGTCACCATTGGCAGTATCTGCGATCGCACCGGCAACCCATAACTCTTGCGGATCAATATCCCCCACTTGGACTCGACGCACCAGTTCAGGAGCGGAGATTTCATTATCTTCATCTTCTGCAAAGCAATAGAGAAACCGGGGAGAAAAGTCGTGTGTCCAACGCAATACCAAACTTTCAGGCGAGAAGTCGTACAAGAAGCGCGAGTGATTTCCTGCCACTTCTGCCAACGAAGTTAGACCATCCAAGACTGCGATCGCACGGGATTTATCTTTAAGACGTTCAGGTGTCAGCGCAAATCCATACTGATAACGAGTCGCGTGGACTTCGGTTCCGTAAAGAGATGTCCGTCCTTTCTTGCCACTGGTGGAATTAAATGTCAGATCTCCAGCGTAGGGTGTTGTCGAAACAGCACGAGTCACTTCCAAAACACCACGTCTGGCAGTATTTGTTCCCTTGGGAGCCTTTTTCCCTTTCAGCTTGGGTTCATCAGAAGCTTCTTCCTTCGCACCTTCTGCCCGCATATAGCCCAGAACGTCATCGTCAATGTAAATTACTTCATCGAAAGCTCCCTGCCACTTATTATCATTCTCGTCATCATTCCACTGCCGATTAACTTCATAGCCATTTCCAGCTGTTTGCCAGTAATAACGCAACGCCCAGCGAATCGCCTCTGCCGAAACTGTAGAGTGAACCTCACCCTTCCAAAGCAACTTTTGCAGCGTTGTGATATTACCTTCCCCCTCCCCGCGATTATTCGCAGCTGTCCCGTAGCCAGTCAATATGTTGCCGAACAAATGAGCAGTCATTTTGTGAACTCCTGACTAGATATTTGATGAAATATCATTTTTAAACGCCAATGAGATCTGAGGTTATAAAGCCGTATCTGAGGCTTCAATTTTCGCGCATTCCGCTTTGCTCAATGCCTAACAATTGCTTAACGCCAATGAGATCTGAGGTTAAAACTTTTAATCTATTAAATCCTCGTCTTCCTCCTGCTCTACGCCTACGGCATTTGAATCTTCTTCTAAATCTGTTATCCCTTTGCCTTTATAACTAGCCAGTGCAAGGAGAGCTAAATCCCTTGCTACTTTCCAGTCTCGGTGCCCTGTAATCAGTTCGATTAACTCTGGCCAATGCTGTTGCAGGGTGGGAATTCGACCGGCTCTAGACCAGAAATCAGTGATAAATTCCCTAAAGGTATGAGAATTTTTACATCGTCCTAATCCTGTTCTGATTTTTACAGTTTCTCTATCGAAATTAGGAATCTCTCCTCGCTTTTTGGCTCGTTCAGAAATCTGACCATATGTAAACTTGATGGCTTCATGACAAGCTTGAACAAATAATTTTTCAGATTCCATATCCCATCGGATTTTATGTACCATTTGGGACAAACCTTCCCTTTCATAAGTTAACTTGTTAAACAAATCGTTACTATTCACTTTGTCTGAGAGGCCAGAATACCAAGCCTTAGACTTAACCAGATTTTCTGCTATCAGCTCTCTAGCAAAGCTACTGGCAACAAACCCATTATCTTTACTGGCAATTACACGATCACTCAAGTGGTCGCAGCAGACTTGATAGTTTTCACAGATCTGAGCATTTGCTTCTACAATGTATAACTCGGTGCGAGTTTTTTGTTGAGTAGACCAAGCCACTGTTCCCAAAGTTAAAACTTGACAGCGTTGTACCTTATAGGTTTTAGCAGTCTCTGCTGTAGTCTCATAAGTCAAAAACCTTAAGCCAGCATCTCCCAACCCAGAGGCATAGAAATCTTTATAGCCAGCATTTCTCAGTTGTGGCTGTTGTCGATATCTGGCATAAACTTCTAAGTCAGTCACTTCAGGAACAACCAGAGCATACTGCGCCCGTTTATCCCTCAACTTTGATCTCAATATGTAGTAGTAGCAAGCCACTGGTGCAAACAGGAGCACAAATGCTTGCTCTGGGGGTTCCTCAAAGCTAGTGTCAGCACTAAAGGCAACATGGCGCACCACAGCCCCAGGATTTAGCCACCCTGCCACACCAATTGGCTTGTTGAGCAGCCGTCCATGCTTGTCACAGAGATTACTGGCAAAATCTTGATATACATAACTTGTCAAGGCTTTGAAAGTGACAGAAAATTCTGCTTCATCAATTAGAAAAGACCTTGAGTCAGTACCAGCTGATTTATGGGTACTGTTATGCTGCAAAAATGTACCTAGGATTCCCTGATGAACAATCAACTGAGGTCGAATGTCCATTGTTTTTGAGTCTAAGCCTCTGAGGGAAATGAGTCCTTCATCACTAATCTGAAAAGACTCTGTGAGTAGCCAATCCAAGACATCTCGGTCATTTCCTTCCCATCTCAGAGTGATCCGACGATGCACAACCTGCTTCTCGTCCTCGGCAAGTTCCCAGTTCAATCCTCCAGGGCGGTTCTCAACTTGATTGTCCTCTCGTTCAAGCTGCCTTAATGTCATCCACAACCCCGCCAGACCAGCACGATGCAGCAAAGTCAAATTAGGATCTCCCAAATCAAAATCTAGTTGCATGGTTCAGCCCCTGTCTCCTCGTCGTAACGAATTCTGTCCTTTGGAGCAACTGGGTAAAATCCGATGCGCTGCCATTGCTGGAAGCCGTTTTCAATCCGGATGGGGACTGACCATCGCTGTGCCTCCTTCATAAACGACCTGCTGTGCTGATCGGCAGACTGCCGAATATTTGCCTTGTCCTGTTCCAGCAATACAGTGATTGTGTAACCTACCTCCCGTAGAAAGCTTGGATAAGTACACCAATTTCCTTCCAGCCAGTTCGATTCAACAGGCTTTGGTGTGCTTGAACCAAGCTGAGCCGCCGCCTCAGATAAGTCCTGCTGGGAAATTTCGCGCTCCGCCAGCTGGTCAACTAACTGTTGCCCTGTGATGAGTTCCTCTGGTTTATAAGGCTTGGGCTGATTCCAGGGGTAAATAATGGCAGAGCAAATCCGACCAGAGACCAGGTGAACTACACCTTGTTTGTCTTCTATCACTCGGCGATTAAGCCGTCCCAAGCGCTGAATCAAAGCCGTCGCCGGTGCCATTGCTGACACCAGCAGGTTCGCGCTTAAATCCAAAGACATCTCACAAACTTGAGTGGTAATTGCTAAAACCGGGTGATCAGATGCTGGAGCGAAAGCCTCTACCACGCAGGAATGCTTTTTTAGCCGGTCTTTATAGCGATAACGGCTGTGGTAAATCAGACACTTAATCGGAAGCCCAGGGAGATATTGAGAGATTTGGGTTTCTGCTTCACGATAAAGATCAATACAACTCTGTACTGAGTTGGTAACCCATAAAACTTTCTGTTTCTGTTCCAAAGCATCCAACACAAAGGGCCATACCACAGGAAGTTTTTTAGGCTCAGATATTTCAGGAATAAACTGAATTCGATAACGAGCCAGCTCCTCTAGATTTTTTGGCCCTTCGATTGAATGAAGCTCCTCACCTAGTTCATCCATGACCTGATGAATTTTTTGGAGTTGCCCCTGGGTGAAGCTAGCGCTCATCAATAAGATTGGTGCACCTCGAAATGTTTTGATAAATTGTAAAAGTGCCCCGAAGAGGCGATCGCCATAGGCATGAACTTCGTCAAAGACGAAGGCAGATTGACTAATCGCAGGCCATGAGTATAAAGGCTTACGGTTGTTCTGAATCAATCCCAGGACTGAATCGACGGTGCAGACAATCAGCTTGGCTTGCCAAGCTCTGAATGCTGCTAACCGTGCATCTATGCCTTCAGAATCATCGGAGTCACCAGAGAACAAAATCTCTTCCAAATCAATCTCAGCACGGGAGTGCATTAAGGTTGTTTCCATCTCCGTTTCAGCTGCATAGTCTAGGTAGCCCTGAGAAGCCGTTCCTGTGGTCGGGTAGCCGAAGAATAGCTTTCGACCCACTGCCCAGTTTTTGGCCCAGGCATAAGCTCCAACCGTCTTTCCAGTCCCACATCCAGCTTTGACCAATGTGATTCGGTGGGGTGCCTCAGCAATTTGTGCTTGAAAGGGACGCAGAGTGTTATTTTTGAGACGCTGCTCTAACAGCTTTTGAATTTCATCCTTAGATAGCACCAGAGCCAGGACGTTTTGAATCCACTCCTTAAGGCTGTGTTCAGTGGTAGGTATTGCTGATCCTGCTAGATCAGCCGCGATAACTGTCGCCTTGACTGCTGCAATGAACTTCTGACGCTCCCAGTCCACCTGTTCTTTAAACTGGACAAATTCATCCCGCAGAGCTGTCAAAGCTTGTTTGAGCTGAGACTTTGACCAATGTTCCTGGGGAAGTTCTGGAAGCTTTCTAGGCAGCCCAAGGAACTTACTGCCCATTTTGAGTACTGCTCTAAAGTCCCCGTGATTGATGTAAATTTCCAGCCCATCTCCAGTTCCATCTGAAATTTCAGCAACACAACCTGCGGGTTTGCCATCTTTACCAAGCCCAATCTTGAGGTGATGTCCCATTGCTGCCCAGACAGCCACGTTAAGATCAGCATTCGGACAATGCTTTAACCAGTCCCTAAAGCTGGAGACTCGGATTGCCAAAATACCACTTAAAACTTCGTGGCGGAGCATCTGCTTCTCGCCATGCTCCCGCCAAGACTTTTCAAGCCTCTTCTTGTGCTGGCGAATTTTCTCATCTTTTGATTTAAGGCGAACCATTTCTTGAAAGTGTTGATTTGCCTTACCCCAATCGTGCAGATAGACCCCCAATCTAACCGTATTGGCAAATTCATTTGGGTCAACACTTTCTAAACCTAATTGCTGAAGAATGGTTGCCCCTAACTCTTGTATCAGTACATCCGCAGACTGCATCACTGCCACAATGTGACCTGTATAACTTGCCGCTTTCCGTGCCTTCCTTTGTTTGTCTCCCTGTTCGGGTAATGATTTCGCCAGTAGGTGTTTAAACTTCATTTTTTTCCTACAAATACACCACAACCCATCCGGCGTTTACCTCCTAGTCCATACTCTTGCAACTTCAGAGAGCCCTCGTCATTTAAGCCTGTCACTTCAGTTGTGAAACCAACGATGGTGTGATGTTTGATTTTGATAGTCTTCCGGCTGAGTGTTCGATCTCGATTAAGCGGTATGGATAGCTGACCTGCAATTCCTAGATTATCTAGCTGGCGTCGAACTGCAGCTAAGAAGAAATCTGCCTCCATATATCCTTTCAGCGTGACAATCCGCGCCTTGAGAGTGGATACAGGTCGCAATACGGAAACTGTAGGAATGCCAAAGTGTACTTCATGATTGCCAATCGTCACTTTCTTCCCTGCTAGCGGGTACACCAACGGGATTTTGGGAACAGGTACCCGGATTCGTAAGCATGATTGCTCGGTCAGAAAAATCTTTCCTTGTTTGTCCGGAATCCCCGGAATGGTCAGAATACTCAGTTGGCTCTGCTCACGAAGGGTAGGGAACAGGTGAACAAGGGATGCATAGAGACCATAGCCGTGGTCGGCTGGAAGCGATCGCCCTCTAATGGGGAAACTCAGTTCAACGAAAGGCTCAAAACCATCTTTTACACCTTGAAACATTGAAAAATTTACAGACGAAACCATCCTTTCAAGTCTCCTGTAAAAAAGAAATCCCAGAAAATCTGGGTAATTTTCAACGCCAAAAGGCATCAAAGGTAGGGAGCAAGCAAGGTATAGATGAGCCTTGCCGCTCTGAGCTGCTCAGCACTTCATGCGAGAAATGCAACGAAGACACCTTGAAAATGCTCAACGCTTCTAGGGTGCAGATATTACACCTTGAAACATCTAAGATACCAGTAAGGTAACTTAAAAATCTTGGAGTGTCAATATTTTCTGAGGCGTCCAGCACATACTCATTCCAAGACTTCCCGTCGGGCGGTTTCCCGACGTTCGGTAATCAGTTCGTCAGCTAGGCTCACCAATACGAGCAATGAGTGTCGCACCTGGTTCTAATTCCAGTATTCGACGGAACTCGGCGGGAATCACCACTTGCCCTTGGAGACCGACACGCAACTCGGTTTGCTCTTTTACGAGAGGACAGGGAGAAGGAATCCCAGGAGAGTTCTTCTCTCACTCAGACTGCACGACTTTCACGTCGGACGTAAACTTTTATGACACGTATCTAACCTTGCTCAAAACCTAGCTTACCCGCTCCACCTTCAGCCCCGTCCGTTTCCAATCAGCAGCGATCACACTGCACCGCCGCAAGTCCGGCTCAGCCAACAGCCCTCGGCGGCTGAGTCGATTGATAATCGAGATGATATCTGGTGAGGGAAGAAAGCAGGTTGCTACTAGTGCAGTTCGGCAGAAGTAACGCACCAGATTAGACAGACTCTGGGTAGCCTTCAAACTTCCACAAAAATGGTTTAGCCATCGTGCGGTTGTAGTAGGCAATAAAGTCTAAAAGCTTCTG
>JAABUX010001835.1_pt1 | contig 31071 bp, 31 predicted proteins | sample 5561851 | NCBI WGS metagenome assembly JAABUX01 (sample SAMN10711883, study PRJNA513361) | rock metagenome | isolation source: Antarctica rocks | place: Antarctica: Victoria Land, Richard Nunatak red sandstone | collected 2016-01-03
CGATGCCGTGCGGCACGAACCGGTCGTCGACGACGCTGGCGGGCGGGAACCAGGGCGATCGGAATACGCCGTTGAACATCGGGAAGGTGGGGCTGCCGAACCGCCGGTAGAGGTCGAGCGCCCACCAACCCTCGACGACCGCGAACGCCGCGGCCCATCCCGCCGCGCACAGCAGCAAGGCGAGCGGCATCCGGCGCGCCCGGTGCAGGCTGGCGGCTGCGAGGCACACCGCCGGCGCATAGACGATCGCGGTCAGCTTCAGCCCGGCGGCCGCGCCGAACAACGCCCCCGCGGCGATCAGGCGCGCGGCCGAAGGCGGCCCGCGCAGGAGGACGAAGAGGCCGCCGAGCATCACCGCGGCGGCGGGCACTTCGCCGGTCGTCGTCCCGACCTGCGAGATCATCGCAACACCCGTCGCGCCGAGCAGCACCGCGGCGATCACCGAAACCGGGCGCGCGCCATGCAGCAGCATCGCCAACCGCGCCGCCAAATACAGCGCCAGGCCGAACCACAGCCCCATCGCGGCCGCCAACGCGCGCGGATGAGTGGCGAGCGGCCCGAGCGCCAGCCCGGCATAGACCGCGTCGAGCAGCGGATTGAGATAGCTCTGCAGCCCAGCCGCGAGCAGGTCCTGCTCAAAACGCCCCCGTAACAACGCGGCGCCGTTGTAGAGATGGTAGTTGAGCAGATCCCAGTTCGCATCCTGACCCAGCCAGACCGACAGGGAGGCGCCAACGACAAGGTATGCCGGCAGCAGGGCCACCGGCCAGAGCCGCACGCGTATCAAGATCGCTACGGTGGGGTCGGGGCGAGGATCTGCGCGAAGCGGCCGAGCCGCGCCTCGTAGACGCCCGGGATCTCGCATCCGTAGCGCACGGTACGGTTGATCGAGTCGTATTCGCGAATGATCATCCGGCGGCGGTCGGCGACCTCGTCCCGCGCGGCCGCGGGCGTGGCGTCGGGCAGGCCGTTGAGTTCCGTGGTCGCCCGGGCGTTCGCGTCGGCCAAGCTCCGCAGCCGCCGGTCGATCTCGCGCAAGCGGCCGATCGCCTCGCCGCGGGCGACGTTGGTCCCGTCGACGAGGGCGGCGAACAGCTCGGCGCGCTTCTCGTCAGCCGGCGTTTCGGCGACGAATTGCCGCAGCCGGGTCAAGGCGTCGTCAATCGGCATCTGCCGGTCGGTCAACTGCACGACCAGGGTGGCGAGCGCGGGGTCCGCGTGCCAGTCCGCCGCGGGCGGCGCGCCCGGCCAGAGCGTGCCGGCCGCCAATGTCGGCACCAGCCGCTGCACGCACGGCCAATCCGCCGTCTGCGGCCCGGCGCCCATGGCCAGCAGCGCCCCGGCCACCAACAATCGCCTCATTCCGGGCCTCCTCGCCGCGCCATGATGCCGCGGCCCGGGTCGTAGCCGACGACGGCGACGGCCATGAACACGACCGCACACACGGTAACGACGGCAGCGGCGATCGGGTCGATCTCGTCGTAGAGCGCGAAGCGGATCAGCTCGGTGGCCGATGTGAACGGATTGAGCTGGCAGATCCACCACAGCACCAGGCTCGACTCCTTGACGCGCCACAGCGGATACAGCGCGGAACTCGCAAAGAACATCGGGAAGATCACGAAATTCATCACGCCCGCGAAATTCTCGAGCTGACGGATGAACGACGAGAGCACCAACCCCAACGCCCCCAGCATCAGCCCCGACAGCACCAGCGCCGGCAGCACGGCAAGATACCCGCTCGGCGGCGGCTCGATCTCCCAGAACCACGCGATCGCGAGGAAGATATACGCCTGCACCACCGAGACCGCGACGCCCGCCAGCAGCTTGGACAGCAGCAGGTACCAGCGCGGAAACGGGCTGACCATCAGCGTCTTCATGCTGCCCATCTCGCGGTCGTAGACCATCGAGAGCGAACTCTGCATGCCGTTGAACAGCTGGATCATCGCGATCAGTCCGGGCGCGATATAAACCTCGTACGGCACGTAGGTCTCGTACGGCGGAATGATCGAGACGCCGAGCACGAAGCGGAACCCGGCGGCGAAGATCGCCAGCCACACGAGCGGGCGCACCAGCGCGGAGATGAACCGGCCGCGCTGATGCACCCAGCGCAGCGCCTCGCGGTGCACGATGCCGCCCATGCAACGCCCATATTGCGCCGGGCTCATGCCGGCACCCGGTCCGGCTGCTTGATCAGCCGCTCGAACGCGTCCTGCAATCCGGTCGCTCCCGCGCCGTCGACGACATCCTGCACCGGCCCCTGCGCCACGACGCGGCCGCGATGCAGCACCACGACGTCCGACCCATCGCCCGCCTCCTCGATCAGATGCGTCGCCCACAGCACCGACAGGCCCCGCTCGACGCAGAGCCGCCGCACATGCTGCAGCAGGAAGCGGCGGCTCTCGAGGTCCAGGCCCGAGGTCGGCTCGTCGAGCAACAGCAGCGAGGGTTCATGCAGCAGCGCGCGCGCCAGCTCGACCCGGCGGCGCTGCCCGCCCGACAGATTGCGCGCCCGGTCGCGACGCCGGTCGAGCAGGCCGACGCGCTCGAGTTCCGCCGTGATCCGCGGCGCCGCATCGCTGCCCTTCATGCCGTGCAGGGACGTGTGATAGGCCAGGTTCTGTTCCACGGTGAGATCGAGATCGAGCGTCGGCTGCTGGAACACGACGCCGATGCGGGCCAGCGCCGCCTCCGGATCGTCGCGGAAGGCGCGGCCGAATACGGCGATACGGCCTTGGGCGGCGTGGTAGAGCCGGGTGATCAGCGCGAACAAGGTGGTCTTGCCAGCGCCGTTGGGCCCGAGCAGCACGGTGAACGCGCCCGGTGCGACGGCAAACGAAACACCGTCCAGCACCGTCCGTTTACCGAAACGATGTGACAGGTCGGAAACCGCCAGCGCGTCGGTCACTGCGCCACCGCGACGCCCCATGGCAGTTGCCCGACCGGCACCGATTTGGTCACTTTCAGGTCGACGATGTCGATCACCGACATGTCGTTGCTGACGCCGTTGGTCGTGTAGAGCCGCTTGCCGTCGAGCGAAAATGCCATGTGCCAGACCCGCTGACCGACGAGGAGATACTTTATTACGCTGTAGGTTTTCGCGTCGACGACGGCGACTCGGTTGGCCGGGCCAAGGGCGACGAACGCGCGCGAGCGGTCGGGCGCGATCGCGATGCCGACCGCCTGGACGCTTTCGCCGGGAATGCCGGGGATGCTGAACGTGATCGTGTGGGTGACCTTGCGGGTCGCCGGGTCGATGACGGCAACGCTGCCGCCGACTTCGGACGAGACCCACACCTCCGCGCCGTCGGCAGTGAACTCGGCATAGCGCGGCCGGGAGCCCACGAGCACGCTGCCGACCATCTTGGCCGTCGTCGTATCGATGAAATGCGCCATGCTGGTCGTTTCGGACGTGTTGACGAGCAGCTTGCCGTCGGGGCTCACCGCCATGCCCTCGGGCTCGACGCCGACCGGGATCTCGGTGCCGATCCTGCCGGCGGCGACGTCGAGCACGGAGACCATGTTGTCGTTCTCGTTGCTGATATAGAGCGTCTTGCCGTCCGGGCTGAGGGCGAACAGCTCGGGGTCGGGCCCGCTCGGCAGGATGCGCGAGACCTTTAGCGTGGCCAGATCGAGCGCCTCGATGTGATCGCTGTCGCTGGTGCAGATATAGAGCGTCTTCTTGTCGGCCGAGAGCACGATGCCGCGCGGCCGGTCGCCGACGGCGATCGTGTCCGTCACCTTCAGCGTGCTGCCGTCGACGACGGTGATGGTGTTGTCCTTCTCGTTGGAGACGAAAATCCGTTCCGCGCGCGCCGGCATCGCGGCGAGCAAGAGGAGGGCGAGGGCTAGTCGTGACATGCGGTCTCCGGCTGGTCGATTCCGAGCGTATCGAGCTCGGAGAATTGGTGCAGGTAGCCCGGCTGCGGGCTGACCGAGATCAGGCTGCGCGCGTCGGCGAGCAGCACGGGCTGGCGCAACTGCCCGTCCCAGGCGCGAAAGCTGAGGCGCGCGCCCTTGAAGGCGGAGAGCTCGAAGGCGGGTCCGCGCAGGAAACCGATCGGGTCGGCGCCGCCGCGCGTGGCCGCCTCGCCGGCCGCGCGCACGGCCATCCAGGCGCCGTAATCCTTGGTCGTCATCGGCCGGTTGGCGAGTTTCTGGAATCGCAACTGCAGCTGCGTCGCCCCCCATTGCTCGAACGGGCGCGCCCAGGCGGTCGGCACCATGCCCTGCGTGCCGGCAACCGGGCGCGGGTCGGTGGTGCGGAAGGCGAGGTCGTCGCCGAAATCGCCGTTGCCGTCGGCAACCACCAGCGTGTCGTAGCTGGTGCCCTGGGTGAAGCGGGCGACCTCGGCGCCGATGGTGACGTGGCCGGTGTCGGTGCGTTGCGCACCGGGCCGGAAGGTCCAGGGCTTGTCGGCGACGATCCGGAGCTGGAACTTGCGCGCGCTGCGGCGGAACGCGTCGGCCAGCGCCTTGTCCGCGTCGGTCGGCCCGGTGACGAGCAGGATGTCGCGCCACCGCTTGATCGCGAGATACTGCATCAGTGCGTCCGCCCGCATCGCCCGGCTGGGCAGCATGTGCAGCGCGTTCTTGCGGCAATCGGCCCCGCGCAGGCGATCGTCCTCGCTCGTCGCGTCGAGCAGGATGGCGGCTTTGGCCTCCGGCAGGTCGGCCACCCGCAGCAGCAGGTCGGCCGGCAGGTCGGCGACGATCATTCGGTTGCCGGCCGCGAGCAGCGTCTTGGCCGCGGCGAGGACCGCGTCGGGGTCCTTCTGGACCGATTCCGTCAGGGTGAAATGCTGGCCGGTGAAGCTGCCGGTGGTCTGGTCGTCGGCGATGCCGAGGCGCGCGCCTTGTAGGCCCTCGTCGGTCGGCACCGGGTCGAGCAGGGTGGAGGGCTGATGGAATTGCGGGGCGAGGGCGAGATAGACGATCTGGACGTCGACCGGGGTGCTCACCGGCGCGTCGGCCGCGCGCGCGATGCCGATAGACATCGCCATGAGCCCTGCCGCGATGATCGGCCGCATCAAATCCCTCCCTGGCGCCGCTTCGGCCTGCTCGTATAGTGAACCGCGCCCCGAGCCTTGTCAGCCCCGGAGGGAAATCCGTGCATTTTTTCATGTTGTGCTGCGTCGCGGCATGGTCCCAAGCAGCATCGTTCCAAGCGGCGGCGGCCGAGCCGGTGCGGATGGCGGTGTTCGATTTCTCGCTCATCGATACGTCGCCCGCACCGCCGACGGCAGACGAGATGGCGCGGCTGCATCGGCTCGGCGACCAGTTGCGCGCCGCGTTAGCCGGCCACTACGCCGTCCTCGATGCGGCGCCGATGCAGGCCAAGCTCGACGTGACCTCCATCCGCGGCTGCAACGGCTGCGAGCTGGACGTGGCGCAGACGCTGGGCGCGCAGCAGGTCGCGTATGGCTGGGTGCAGAAGGTGAGCAACCTGATCCTGAACATCAACCTGGTCGTCGAGGACGCCGCGACCGGCAAGCGGCTGCGCGCCGACAGCGTCGACGTCCGCAGCAACACCGACGAATCCTGGACCCGCGGCCTGCGCTACCTGCTCGACGAACGCCTGTATCGCGACGACCCGCTGCACTAGAGCATTTTCCGATCGGGTGGAATCACCCGAGCGGAAGTAATGCCCGCTAAAACAATGTAGTAGAGCACTTCCTCCGAGCCAAGCGGCTCGGAAAGTGCTCTAGGCGCGCGCTGCGCATTGACCCTTTCTGAGCGCCGCCGCACGCCGTAGCATGGCGGCAACAGTTAGGGAGGCGACGATGCCGGTCATCAGCGTGATGTACCCGTCCGATAGCGGCACCAAGTTCGATGTCGACTACCACATGCAAATTCGTATCCCGCTGGTCGAAGCGCGCTGGGGATCGTTCGGGTTGAGCGACCTGACGGTGCTGCGCGGAGTGCCGGGGCCGGACGGGGCGGCGCCGGGCTTCTCGACGATGGCGTTGCTGACGTTCGGTTCGATGCAGCCATTCCAGCTTGCGTCGTCGAAGCACGGCCGCGACGTGTTTGGCGACGTCGCCAACTTTACCGACGGCCAGCCGATCGTGCAGTTCAACGACAAGGCGGGCTGACGCCGTGGAGACGAAGAGCCGGTCGGCGTGTTTCGGCGGCGAGATGGGGGTCTACGTCCATGCGTCGGAGGCGACCGGGACGACGATGCGGTTCGGCGTCTATCTCCCGCCGCGGCCCGATGGGGGCAAGCGCCCGGCGCTGTATTTCCTGGCCGGGCTGACCTGCAACGAGGAGACGTTCGCAATCAAGGCCGGCGCGCTGCGGCTTGCGGCCGAGCACGGCCTGATCCTGGTCATGCCCGACACGAGTCCGCGCGGCCTCCGCCTGCCCGGCGAGACCGAGAGCTGGGATTTCGGCGAAGGCGCCGGCTTCTACCTCGACGCGACCAACCCGCCCTGGGCCGGGCACTACCGGATGGCCCGCTACGTGACGCAGGAACTGCCGGCGTTGGTCGAGCGTGAGTTCCCGGTCTCGACCGAACGGCGCGGCGTGTTCGGGCACTCGATGGGCGGCCATGGTGCGCTCGTCACCGCCTTGCGCGAGCCCTCGCGCTGGCATTCCCTCTCCGCCTTCGCGCCGATCGCCAACCCGGCCGCCGTGCCATGGGGCCAGAAGGCGTTCTCGCGCTATCTCGGCGACGACCAGGCCAGCTGGGCGGAATGGGATGCGGCCCAGCTCATGACCCGGCGCGCCTATCCGGGCCCGATCCTGGTCGATCAGGGGCTCGACGACCAGTTCATCGCCAACCAGCTGCATCCCGACGCGCTCGAGCAGGCGGCCGCGGCTTCGGGCCAGAGCCTGACGCTGCGCCGGCATCGTGGCTACGATCACAGCTACTGGTTCATCCAGAGCTTCATCAGCGACCACATCGCGCATCACGCGCGAATTTTGGCGAGGTAGGCGATGCGCGCGATGCTGGTGGGAGGGTGGCTGATCGCGGCCGGGTCGGCGATGGCGGCGGGGCCGATGCAGTTCTGGAACCTGACCGGGGAGACGGTGACGAGCCTGACCCTGTCGCCGGCCGGGTCGGACGCGTTCGGGCCGAACCAGTGCGCCAACGACAAGGACGGCAGCGTCGACAACGACGAGCGGCTGAAGCTGACCGGCGTCGCTCCGGGCCGCTACGACGTTCGCGTGTCGCTGCAGAAGGACCGGATGTGCGTGGTGCGCGGGGTGGAGCTGAAGGGCGATCGGCGATACGCGTTTTCGCTCGAGCCGGCGGATTTGAAGGATTGCACCGGCCCGTGAGCGGTTCGGCCGCGATCAGCCAGGCGGCGGGGCAGGGCGGGCGTTGGGCCGCGTTGCTCGTCGCCTCGGTCGGGATCCACGCGGCGATGGTCGTGGCGTTGGCGTTGCTGGGGCATCGGGCGGTGCTGCTCGACGCGCCGTCCCATGCGGTGGACATGGTGTTCGAGGACACCGCGCCGGCGCGGGAAGCGGCCGCGTCGCAAGCCGTCGAGCCAACGCCTGGTCCGCCGCCGGACCCGGCCGACACCCCTGCGCCGCCGCTCGCCCCGGCGCCGCCTCCTATGGCGGCTGCGGCGCCACCGGTCGAGCCGGTGCCGATGGCGCAGCCCGTCGAGCCTGCCCAAGGTTCTCGCGAAAGTGGGATCGCCAGACCGGCTCTTGCGCGGCCGCCGCTCCATCACCCGGCGCCAGTCCGATCGGTGGCCCGGTCCCCGTCGGCCAACGAGCCGACGCCCGCCCCCGCGTTCGCCCAGCCGGCTGCCCCGCAGAAGATGGCGGCCCCGGCGACCCCGGCGGCTACGGTTGCCTTGCCTGGGCCGGCCGCGATCAGTGCGCAGTGGCAGGGCTCATTGGCCGCCTGGATTCGTGCGCGCAAGCAATACCCCGACGGCGCCCGCCGGCTCGGGCAGGAAGGCGGCGTGCTGCTCCGGTTCACCGTGCTGCCCGACGGCGCCGTGCGTGAGCCGCAAGTGTTGCATGGCAGCGGCTCGACGGCGCTCGACGAGGCCGCGCTGACCATGATCAGGGCCGGGCACCTACCCCCGTTCCCGCCCGAAATGTCGCAGCGCAAGTGACGGTGACGGTACCGGTCAGGTATCGCCTCGAAGATTGAGACCGGTCCGGTATCGCCTCGAAGGTTGAGGCTGGCACCACGCGTCGTGCCAGCCTACTGCATGTCTTTGCAAAGATAGAGATCCCGAAATCATCGAGCGGCAGGTTGTCGGGCTCAGACAAAAGACCCCTGCTAAAAATACAGTAATCCGTAAACATACGTCGTGAACCGTGCGGAAATGAAAAGACGGTGTGCGTGGTTCGCCGTTGCTGACTTGCCGGTCTCTGTGCATATCTGCTCGACCACCATACGTGCAGGGCATGCAGGACGCAGCAGACCTTCCCGAGATTCTCGCATTTGTGGCGCTTGCCGACAGCGGTTCATTCGCGGCGGCGAGCCGACTGTTGCAGCGCGACGCCACCGTTTTGTCTCGCCGGCTACAGTCGCTCGAAGCGCGCCTGGGCGTTCAGCTGGCCGAACGGACGACGCGGCGCGTCTCGGTCACCGAGGCGGGGCACGCCTATCTCGTCCGCGTCCGGCCTTTGCTGCTCGACCTCGAGGCAGCCGACCGTGCCGCGGCCGCGTTCGACCACACCGAGCCGCGCGGCCGGCTCAGGGTAGCACTTCCCGGCAGCTATGCCCGGCCGCGGCTAGCACCGCCGTTCATCGATTTCCTGCGCGAGCACCCGCAGATCCAGCTCGAGGCGCATTACGCCAACCGCTATCTCGATCTGGTTGGTGAAGGGTATGATGCCGCGCTCCGGCTCGGCGAGGTCACCGACTCTCGCCTGACCTCGCGCAAGATTCACGACATCGGCCGGGTCGTGTGCGCAAGCCCCGGCTATCTCGAGGAGCATCCGGCGCCGCAGCAGCCGGAAGACGTGAAGCAGCACGCCTGCCTGTGCGTGGCCAACCAAGACGAGCCGCTCCGCTGGGACTTCCGGCGGCCCGGCGGCGGCCAGGTCGCCATCACCGCCAATTGCCGCCTCGGGTCCAACGACGACGAGCTGCTCATCACCGCTGCGGTCGCCGGTCTCGGTCTGCTCTACACGTCGGATTGGTATGTCGGCCCGGAACTCGCCTCCGGACAGCTCCAGCCGGTCCTGACCGGCTGGATGCCCGCCGGACCCGGGGCGATCTACGTCGTCACGCCGGTCGCTAGCATAGTGCCGGCCAAGACCCGCGCCTTCTCCGACTGGATCGCGGGCATACTAAGTGATCCAAAGATCCTCGCGACCGAGAAGAGTGCGGATTAGCGGCGTGGACGGCCCGGCCGCGACACCGGCGCCGGGCTGGCCGGATCAGGCGGCGAGCTTGGCCGCGATCTTCGCCACATGCTCGCCGAGGAAGCGGGCGCCGTCCAGTTCGTTCTCGGTCGGCTGGCGCGATCCGTCGGCAGCCGCGATCGTGGTGGCGCCGTAGGGCGAGCCGCCGGTCACTTCGTCGAGCTTGAGCTGGCCCTGGAACGAGTAGGGCAGGCCGACCGTGACCATGCGGCCGGGCCTAGTCGAACATGTCCGGCTGAGTGGCGGCGATGTGGCTGTAGAGGGTCTGGAAGTGCAGCCAGCCGATATAGTCGCTGCCGACGTGCTCGCGGCTATATTCTGCCGTCTTCTGCGAGATGATCTGCGGCTTGATCCCGGTCGCCTCGACGAGCAGCTGTTGCTGGCAGACGCGCTCGAGCGCGATGAACCAGAACGCCGCGTCGTCGATGCTGTGGCGGCTGGTGGTGAGCAGGCCGTGGTTCTGATGCAGCACGCCGCGGTTGCGGCCGATCTCGCGGGCGACCGACCAGCCGCTCTCCTGCTCGACCGCGACGGCGCCGGCCGAGGCGCCGATGACGGCGTGGCTGTTGTAGAACGCCGCCGCGTCCTGGCTGATCATGTCGAGCGGGCGCCCGGTCGTGCACCAGGCGGTGCCGTAGGTCGTGTGCGCGTGGCACATCGCCATCACGTCGGGATATTCCTCGTGCACGGCGCCGTGCAGGACGAAGCCGGCGCGGTTGATGGCGTGGTCGCCCTCGACGACCGTGCCCTTGTGGTCGGCCAGGATCAGGTTCGACAGCTTCACTTGCGAGAAGTGCACGCACATCGGGTTGGTCCAATACAGCTCCGGGCGTCCCGGATCGCGAACCGTGAGGTGGCCGGCGAAGCCGTAGTCGAAGCCGTGCAGCGCGAAGGCGCGGCAGGCGGCGACCAAGTGTTCCTTGCGATACCGGCGCTCCGCCTCGACGCTCTCGAATTCGGGGATCTCGGGGAAGATCAGCACGGCCTGCTCGGGCTGGTAGATCGAGATCCGCGCGCGGGCGGCGGGGCGGACGCCGTCGATATGGGTGTCGGGCATGATCAGGTTTCCTCTGTGCGGTGACTTGTGCGGGAGGATCGGGATCGGCTGCAAGCCGATTTTCTCACATCGAGACGCCCGGGCCCGCCCGCCAGGCCAGTTCGGCTTCGTTCCACGCTGTCAACGGCTGCAGATCGGGGACCCAGGCCAGGCCGGTCTTGCCGTCCGACGACACCGCTTCAGTCGGCGAGCTTGCGATCGGTCGCGCCGCCGCAGGTCAGGCCGATATAGCCGGAGCGGGGCAGGTCGGTCGCGTGCAGGCGCCGTCGTTACGGTTGACCGGTCGGCGGTCGAAGCCAGCTTCATCGGCTGGCCGTTGACGGTGGTGCCGACGCGGACGTTCTCGGAGACGCTGTCGTTGTCGTAGGGGTCGTTCGGCGTGTGCTGGAAGTGCCACTTGATCTTGCCGGTGTCGGGATCGAGGGCCAGCGCGCTGTCGGTATAGAGGTTGTCGCCAGGCCGGTGTTCGTTATCCCAGAGCACTTTCCGAGCCACTTGGCTCGGAAGTAGTGCTCTACTTCATTGTTTTAGCGAGCATTACTTCCGATCGGGTGATTCCACCCGATCGGAAAATGCTCTAGTCGGGGCCGGGGTTGCCGACGCCCCAGATGAGGGTATTGCTGGCCGCGTCGTCGTTGAGACCTCACGGTTGTAGGCTCAGCCCTTGCGGGCGGATCAGGCCGTCGGGGGTCGCGACGAAGCCGTGCAGCGCGTCGCTGGCGGCGAAGAGCCACGTCATGTGAAACAGCACAATGTCAGGGCGATCGGTCAGGTATTGCGCCGCGACCTGGCGATAGAGCGACTGCCGCTCTGCCAGATCGGTGCTCGCGCGGGCCCGGCCGAGCAGCGCGTCGAATTTCTGGTCGCAGTATTTGCCCCAGTTCTGGAATCCGTCGCAGGCCAGGAAGAGCGAGATGTTGGAGTCCGGGTCGGCCCGGCCGCTCCAGACCACGACCGACGCGTTGTAGTTGCCGGCGTTCATGTCGTTGATCAGCGCGCCGGTATCGAGCGCCTGGATCTTGACGTCGAAGCCGGCCTCGCCCGCCATCGCCTGGATCACCTCGGCGAGCTGGGTCTCGCGTGGCGTGTTGGTGACCGAGAGGGTGAACGGGACGTGGTCGAAGCCGGCCTGTTTCAGCAGCGCCTTGGCGGCGGCCGGGTCGTGGGCGGACGGCGGGATGTCGGGGTTCCAGTATCGCGAGTGCGGCAGTTCGGCCTGGTTGGCGGGAAGATATTGTCCTTCCATAACGACCTGGTTGATGGCGTCGCGATCGATCGCGCGCTCCAGCGCCTCGCGCACGAGGGCGTTCTGGCCCAGCGGGGTTTGCGCGCCGGCGCCGTGGCCGACGTTGATCGAGATCGTCTCGTAGCCGAGCGATGTTGCGGTGCTGAGACGCAAATGCGGGTTGTCCTTCACCGCCGCGACGTCGGACGGCGCCAGCTCCTCGAGCAGGTCGAGCTGGCCGGTTTGCAGCCCGACCAGGCGGATGGTGCTGTCATGGATCGGGCGGTAGACGATGCGGTTCAATTGGATCGACGGCGCGTTCCAGTAGCCCTCGAACCGGTCCAGCACGATCCGGTCCTGCGGCACGCGCTCGGTCACCTTGAACGGCCCGGCGCACACCGGAACGTCGGGGCTCTTGCCGTCGGCGAACGCGGTCGGCGACATCATCATGCCCGCGCGGTCGGACAACACGGCGAGCAACGGGGCGTAGCGCTGGCTCAGGCGCAGCGCGACCGTGAGCGGCCCGGTGACCGCGACCTCGGCAACCGGCTTGAGTTCCGCCCGGCGCACGCTGTTCGGCGCCGTGCGGTAGCGCTCGAGGTTGGCGCGCACCGCCTCTGCGTCCATCGCCGCGCCATCCTGGAAGCGGACCCCCGGGCGCAGCGTCAGGGTGAGCGTCAGCCCGTCGGCCGACCAGCCCCAACCGGTGGCGAGCTGCGGCACGAAGTCGAGCGTCGGGTTGGTATCGATCAGCTTGTCGCAGGCGGCGGCGAAGACGAGCCGGCCGGCAAAGGTGCCGCCCCGCGCCGGGTCGAGCACGTCGGGCTCGTCCCGGATGCCGATGCGCAAGCTTGGCGCCGTCTGAGCGTGGCCAGGCAGGGCAGGAAGAAGGGCAGGGACGAGGGCGAGGATCGCCCAACAAAACCGAGAAGCCATCTGCGTTCCCTCGTGTTTGGGCGAGCAGGATGCGAGGTTGTCCAGCTTCTGACAACGGCTCAGATCGGCAGATCGCTCCGAGCCCGGCCGCGGGCGAGCAGGAGGGCGCCGTCGCAGGCATCGCCGTCGCCGGGCCGGACCCGTGCGACGATGCGCTCGGCCATGTGCGCGAGGATCGGCGCCGACAGGCTGCCGCCGAAGCAGAGCGGGAGGTCGCCGGCCGGGTCGAGCGCGTCGACCAGCAGGTTGGCTTCATGGGCGGCGCGGCGGAGCAGGCGCAGTCCGGCGGCATCGCCGACGGCGGCGGCATCGACGATCAGGCGCGCCAAAGCGGCATATCGGGTTGAGGGGGCCTGGTAGATCCATTCGGCGATCTCGTCGACGGTCGGGCCGACTTCGGCGAGGACGGCGTGATGCAGAGGCGTGGATTGGAGGTCGTAGCCGTCGAGCACGCGCAACGCCTCGGCGAGGACGAGCCGTCCGAGCCAGGCGCCGCTGGCTTCGTCGCGGACCGGGAAGCCCCAGCCGCCGACTTGGTGCCCAACTTCGCGCCCGGGGCCCTCTGCGGTCAGGCTGTTGCCGACGATGCCGGTGCCGATCGAGACGGCGGCGCCGGGCCGGCCGGAATGCGCGCCCAACACGGTCGCATGACCGTCCGAGCAGAGCGTGAAGGAGGCGAAAGCCGGGGCTGCTTGCAGGAAGGCGAGGCGGCCGGCTTGCCGACGCGAGCCGGCCAGTGCGCAGGAGAGATGAACGGCAGAATAGGCGTGACGTTCGACGCCGACGGCTGCGAGCGCTTCGGCGATGTGGCGCCAGGCGCCGTCGACGCCGAGAGTGAGGCTCGACGGCTTGGCCACGACGGCCGTACGGACGGCGCCGTCCGGGTCGAGACGCTTGGCCCTCGTGTTGCTGCCGCCGCCGTCGATGCCGATATGCATCGTTCCGACTGTCGTGCTCAATCCTGCTGCAAGACGAGATGGCCGGGGGCGACCTCGTCGTAGTGGGACGGCGGGGCGACGGCGCCGATCGGGAAGATCGGCGAGGAGAGCGGGGTGTAGACGGGCGGTTCGGACGTGCGGCGGTGCCTTGGGTCGGCGATCGGGACGGCCGCGAGCAGGGCGCGGGTGTAGGGGTGGCGGGGGTCTTCGAAGATCGCCGCGCGTGGGCCGATCTCGACGATGCGGCCGAGATACATGACGGCGACCTGGTGCGAGATGCGCTCGACGACGGCCATGTCGTGGCTGATGAACAGAAAGGAGAGGCCGAGATCGGTCTGCAGTTCCATGAGCAGGTTCAATACTTGAGCTTGCACCGAGACGTCGAGGGCGGAGACGGATTCGTCGGCGACGATCAGCTTCGGGCCGGGAGCGAGGGCGCGGGCGATGGCCACGCGCTGGCGCTGGCCGCCCGACAGTTCGTGCGGGTAGCGGCGGATGAAGTCGCGCGGCAGGCGGACGCGGTCGAACAGGTCGGCGACCCGGTCGGCGATCTCGCCGCGCGGAGCCAGCGCGAAGTTCTGCAGCGGCTCGCCGACCTGGGCGCCGGCGCGGCGATAGGGGTTCAGCGAGGCGAACGGGTCCTGGAAGATCATCTGCATGTCGCGGCGAGCCCGGCGCAGGTCGAGCCGACCGAGACCGCGGACGTCCCAGCCGTCGAGTTGAATGTCGCCGGAAAGGGGTTCGATGAGGCGCAGGATGGAGCGTCCGCAGGAGGATTTGCCGCAGCCCGACTCGCCCACCAGGGAGAGGGTCTGGCCGCGCAGGACGGAGAAGCTGACGTCCTCCACGGCGTGAACCCGGGCCACGACCCGGCGCAGGATGCCGCCGCGGACGGGGAAGCGGGTGGTCAGGTGTTCGACGACGAGGAGCGGGGAGGGCGGCGGCGGCGGGCGGGAGACGGGCGCCGGGTCGGCGGCGATGAGCCGCATCGGTTCGGGGGCGGTGGTGCCGCGCATCTCGCCGAGCTTGGGCACGGCGGCGAGGAGGGCACGGGTGTAGTCCTGCTGCGGGTCGGCGAAGATGCGCTCGACCGGTCTCTCCTCGACGATGTCGCCGCGATACATGACGACCACGCGGTCGGCCATCTGGGCGACGACGGCCATGTCGTGGGTGATGAACAGGACGGCCATGCCGGTCTCGCGCTTGAGCCGGTCGATGAGAGCGAGGATTTCGGCTTGGATGGTGACGTCGAGCGCGGTGGTGGGCTCGTCGGCGATCAGCAGGCGCGGGCGGCAGGCCATGGCGATCGCGATGACGACGCGCTGGCGCATGCCGCCCGAGAGCTCGTGCGGATATTGGCCGAGGCGGCGTTCGGGTTCGGGGATGCGGACTTCGCGGAGCAGTTCGATCGCGCGCTCGCGGGCGTCAGCGCCGGAGAGGCCGCGATGGGTCTCGAGCCCGTCCATGAGCTGCCGGCCGATGGTGAAGACCGGGTTCAGCGAGGTCATCGGCTCCTGGAAGATCATGCCGATCTCGTCGCCGCGGATCCGGCGCATGGTGGCCGGGTCGGCGGCGGCGAGGTCGATCGTCTCGCCAGTGGCACGGGTAAAATGGAGGCTACCGGCGGCGATGCGGCCGCCGCCGAACTCGACGAGGCGCATGATGGCGAGCGACGTGACCGACTTGCCGGAGCCGGATTCGCCGACGACGCAGAGCGTCTCGCCGGGCCGGACGGCGAAGCTGACGTCGCGCACGCCGGTGACGATGCCGTCGCCGGTCTCGAACTCGACGCGCAGATGGGCGACGTCGATGATGGGCGGGGTCATCTTGCTCTGGGATCCAATACGTCGCGCAGGACGTCGCCGAACATGTTGAGCGCGAGCACGGTCAGCGCCACCGCGGCGCCGGGGACGAGCGCGGTCCAGGGGGCGACGTCGAGATAGTCGCGCGAGGCCTGGATCATCAGGCCCCAGGAGGATTGCGGCGGTTGGGTGCCGAGGCCGAGAAAGGAGAGACCGGCCTCGGCGAGGATGGCGAAAGCCAGGCTGATGGTGCCCTGCACGATGACCAGCGGCAGCACGTTCGGCAGCACCTGGCGCACGATCATGGTCAGCCCGGTGGCGCCGGCCGCGCGGGCGGCCTCGACATAGGGCATCTGCGCCACCCGGAGCGCCTCGCCGCGGATGATGCGGGCGAGGAACGGGGTGAACGCGACGCCGATGGCGATGATCGTGTTGGGCACGCTCGGGCCGAGCATGGCGCTGATCGTCAGCGCCAGCAGAAGGGCCGGGAAGCTGAGCATGGCGTCAACGAAGCGCATCAGCAGGCCGTCGATCCAGCCGCCGGCATAGCCCGAGACGATGCCGAGCGGCAGGCCGAGCGCGATGCTCATGAAGACGGCCGAAACCGCGATGGTGAGCGACGTGCGGGCGCCGAGCAACACGCGGTACAGCAGGTCGCGCCCGAGCTGGTCGGTACCGAGCCAGTGGGCGGCGCTGGGCGGGCGCAGGCGGAGCGCCATGTGCATCTGGGTCGCGAGATCCTGCCGGATGAACAACGGCGCCGCGATCGCGACCAGGAGGACGGCGCCGAGGACCACCAGGCCGACCAGGCCCTTGGGACTGCGAAAGCGGCCCACGCGCTCAGCCCATCCTGATGCGCGGATCGACGGCCATGTAGAGCAGGTCGACGGCGAAATTGACCAGCATGACGATCGCCGCGATCACGAAGATCGCGGACTGGATCAGCGGAACGTCGCGGTTGAGCAGGGCCTGGTAGGTGACCCAGCCCATGCCGGTGTAGTTGAACAACGTCTCCACCACGATGATCGAGCCGAACAAATACCCGATCTGCAGCCCGGCCACCGTCATAACCGGTCCGATCGCATTGGCCAACGCATAGCGCCAAACGACGGTGCCCTCGCCGAGCCCCTTGGCCCGTGCCACCCGGATGTATTCCTGGTTCAGAATGCCGGTCATGGTCGATCGGGTGACGCGGGTGAGGTGCGCCATCAGGCCGAGGCCGAGGGCGAGCGACGGCAGCAGCGCATGGGCGAAGGCGGCGCCGGGATCGACGGCCGGGTCGGCAAAGCCGCTCGAGGGCAGCCATCCGAGCACGCGGGCGAACAGCAAAATCAGCATGATGCCCCAGAAGAAATCGGGCAGCGAGATGCCGAGCAGCGCGCCGCCGGACGCGGTGGAGTCCTGCCACCGATCGCGATGGACGGCCGCCCAGACCCCGAGCGGGACGGCGCAGGCCAGCGCGAACACCATCGACATGACGACGAGCAGCGCGCTCGCCTTCATCTTCTGCAGCAGGAGCGGCAGGATCGCGGTCTTGAACATCAGCGAACTGCCGAAATGGCCGGAGACGAGGCCGCCGAGCCAGTGCAGATACTGGATCGGCAGCGGATCGTAGAGGCCGAGCGACCGGCGCAGGCCCTCCAGCGCGGCCGGATTGCTCTGGGTGCCGAGGACCATCATCGCGACGTCGCCGGGCAGGATGTTGACCACGGCGAAGGTGATCGCCGAGATCAGCAGCAGGGTGATGAGGATGGAAACCAGGCGGTTGAGGACGTAGATCATGCCGGCTCAGGCGCCGAGCCAGACCTTGTGGAAGTTGAGCCCGGTGCCGTTGGGAGCGACGATCGTATCGAGCCCGCCGACGGATTTCTGCGCGCCGATGGTGCCGTTGCGGAACCACAGGATCACGTCGTGGGTCTGGTCGAAGATGCGCTGCTGCACCTGCTTGTAGAGGTCGGCGCGGGCGGAGGGATCGACGATGCCGCGGGCTTGCTGGGTGAGCGTATCGATCTCCGCGTCGACCACGTTGCGATAGTTGAAGGCGCCCTTGGAGTGCCACAGGCTGTAGTAGAGGAAGTCCGGCTCCCACAGGCCGAAGAAGTTCATCATGGTGATCTGGAAGTCGCGGTTGGTCCAGCACTGGCTGAGCCAGTCGGCCCAGGTGAGCTGCTCGATCTTCATGTTGATGCCGGCGGCGCGGAACCACTCGGCCATGATCTGCGACGCGTCGACGTGATACGGATAGTTGGTGGTGACTTTGAACACGAGGTCGAGCTTGCCGGGGCCGTAGCCGGCTTCGGCGAGCAGGGCGCGGGCCTTGTCGATGTCCTGGGCGCGATTGTGCAGCGCCGGGTCGTAGGAGCTGGAGGTGGGGAAACTGGGCGACGCGGTGAGCTTACCCTGGTTCCACAGCGCGCCCTGGAGCAGCTCGTTCTTGTCGATGATGAGGTCGACGGCGAGGCGGACGCGCGGGTCTTTGAACGGCTCGAATTTGTGGTTCATGTTGACGAAGTCGAAGTTGAGCGGAAACCACTTCAGCGTCTGCAGTGCGCCGTTCTTGGTCGTCTCGTCGACGCGATCGGGGGGGATGTCGTTAATGAGATGCAGCTCGCCGGTCTGCAGCCCGGTCAGGCGCACGGTCGGCTCCGTTACCTCGCGCTCGATCAGGCGTTCGAGGTAGGCCGGGCCCTGCCAGTATTCATCGAAACGAACCAGCTCGGTCTCGTGGCCGAATTCGCGATGCACGAATTTGAACGGGCCGGCGCCGATCGGGGTCGCGGATTGCTTGTCGCCGGAATCCTTGGGGATGATCGCGCCGGCACCGTTCTCACAGATGCGGCTGAGGAAGGGGGCGTTCACGCGCTTCATCTTGACGATCACGGTCAGCGGGTCGGGCGTCTCGATCACGTCGACGTCGTTGAACACTTCGTAGCTGACGGCGCCGGTCTTGGGGTCGCGGACGCGTTCGAAGGAGTATTTGACGTCGGCCGAGCTCAGCGTCGTGCCGTCATGGAATTTGACGCCGGGGCGCAGCTTGAACGTGTAGGTGAGCAAGTCGGGGCTGGTCTGGAAGCTCTCGGCGAGCGCCGGGATCGGGCGCAGGTTCTTGTCGGGCGCGATCAGCGTGCCGTGGATGTTCTGCAGCAGGCGGCCGCTGGCGGCGGTGCCGGACTGGTGGATGTCGAGGTTCTGCGTGGTCTCGGAATGGCCCCAGATCAGGGTGCCGCCCTTCTTCGGCGCCGGTTGCGCCGCGGCCGGCGAGATCAGGCCGGCGCCGATGGCGCCCAAGGCGGTGGAGGCGGAGGAGGAGGCGAGGAAGTCTCTGCGGTGCATGTTTTATGCTCCTTACGGGATTATCGGGCAAAGGTCGGGCGCTCTGCCCCGACGCCGAGGGCGCGTTCGAGGGCGATGCCGAGGGCGACGAGGCGGCCCTCGTCGAACAGGCGGCCCCACAGCGAAATGCCCTGCGGCACGCGGAAACGGGGCTCGTCCGGCATCGGCTCGCCCGTGGTGAGCCTGCCGCTGCCGAGCGAGGCCGGGCTGCGGGTCGCGAGCTCGAGGAAGCCCGCGCGCAGGTGCAGGCAGGGGTGCCCGGTGAAGTTGCTGGCCACCAGCATCGGCCCGGTGGCGAACGGGCCGATCAGCGCGTCGAACTGCGCGAACAGCCCGTCGAGCGCCAGCATCACCTGGTAGCGTAGCCGGTCGAGCTGGACATGGTCGACAGCGGAGAGGAACCGGGCTTTTCGGAACGTATTCGGCCAGGCGCCGGGCTCCTGCCAGGTCAGCGTGTCGTCGCGATCGGAGAGGGTGAGGTCTTCGAATGCGGCGGCGGCTTCGGCGTAGAGCACGTTCATCAGCGAACCGTAGGGCAGGTCGGGCAGGGTCGCTTCGGCGACGTCGAGCCCGAGCGTGCGCACGGTCTCGAGGGCGGCATGGTCGCTGGCCGTGGCGCCGTCCGCGAAGGCGTTTGGGAGATAGCCGATGCGCATGCCGGCGATCGGGGCGGCGGCGTCGAAGGCGAACGGCGCGGCCAGCGAGGAGCGGTCGGCCGGGTCGGCGCCGTTGAGGACGGAGAGGACCATGGCGGTGTCTTCGGCGCCGCGGCAGATCGGGCCGACCTTGTCGAGCGACCAGCACAGCGCCATGCCGCCGGCGCGCGAGACGCGGCCGAAGGTCGGGCGCAAGCCGGTGGTGCCGCAGCGCTGGCTCGGCGAGGTGATCGACCCGAGCGTTTCGGTCCCGATCGAAAAGCCGCACAGCCCGGCCGCGGTCGCCGAGGCCGAACCGGCGCTCGATCCGCTCGCGCCCTCGTTGAGGTTCCACGGATTGCGGGTCCGACCGCCATACCAGAGATCGCCATAGGCCAGCGCGCCCAGCGTGGTCTTGCCGAGCAGCACCGCACCGGCGGCCTCGAGCTTGGTGACGATCGCCGCGTCGCGCTGGGGCATGCGCTCGCGATAGGGTTCGGCGCCCCAGCCGGTCGCGATGCCGGCGGTGTCGAACAGATCCTTCAGGCCATACGGAATGCCGTGGAGCGGCCCGAGATGGGTGCCCGCTGCAAGCCGCTGGTCGGCGGCGTCGGCCTGGGCCAGGGCGCGTTCCGGGGTGACGGCGGCCCAGCAGAGCAAGTCTGGGTTGAGCGTCGCGATCCGGCGCAGATAGATCTCGGTCAGGCGGCGGCTGCTGAGGTCGCGGCGTGCGACCCAGGCCGCAAGATGCGTGAGCGGTGCAAACGCGATGTCCGCCTCGTCCGCCGGGCACGGCGCGTCGATCGCCGTAAAGCGGAGCGGTCCGGGGGCGGGCAGGGCCGTCGTGGCAAGGCGGGGATCGAACCGGCAGGCCGCCGGCATGTCGTTGTCGAGCGGCAGCGCCCGCCGGGCTCGGGCCGACGCGATCTGGCCCTCCAAGTTGTCCAGCATCTGCGCCCGTTCCTCCGGCGTATACTGGACGCCGACGAGCGCCTCGGCGGCCTCGATGGTCTGGACCGCGATCATGACATCGTCCCGCAAATACGTCCCGAGTTGGCGGTATCGAATGGCATTGTCGAAAGAATGCAAAACACATGCCATTCCCAGCCGGTGGATTGGCGCGTGCTCACTTGTTCGTTGGCGCGCGGCTGGGCAGCATTATGCCTAGCTGGTCGGTTCCGATCAGTTCGTCTGGCAGCCATTCGAACGCTCCATCAAGGATGATAGAGGCTGATTGCGTGTCGGGTCCAGCCACTTCTACGCGGTCGCTGGATCCAGCTTGATGCCATGGACAGGCCGCCGCTGGCCGCCGCCGCCGCGGCCGTGCTAGAGCATTTTCCGACCGGGTGGAATCACCCGATCGGAAGCAATGCTCGCTAAAACAATCGAGTAGAGCACTGTTTCCGAGCCAAGTGGCTCGGAAAGTGCTCTAGGCGGCACGAACCCAAACCGGATCCCGCCGAACGAATGCACGTCCCCATGGCGCCAGAGGCTTTCGACATGACGCCTGATCGCGAGCCCGCGCCCGGCGCATGAAGCCGATCCTCGTCATCAAGCTTGGCGCGTTCGGCGACTTCGTGCATGCGTTGCCGGCTTTCGCAGCCATTCGCGGCCATCACGCCAACGAACCGATCTCGCTGCTCACCACCAAACCCTACCAGCGGCTGGCCCAGGCGTCGCCCTGGTTCGACGAGGTGCTGATCGACGAGCGAGCCCCGTGGTGGAACCTGCCCGCCAACCGGCGGACGATCGGCATCATCAACGACTTCAGCTTCGTCTACGATCTGCAGACCTCACGCCGCTCCAGCCGCTACTACGCGCGCTCGAACAAGCCGGCCTGGTCCGGCATCGCCCGCGACTGTTCGCATCCGCACGACAATCCGGGGCGCGACCAGATGCACACGCTCGAACGGCAGCGCGAGCAATTGTTGCGGGCAGGCGTGACGAACTGGCCGATTCCGGAGCTGCAATGGCTGACCAGAAGCGGCAGCCTGCATGGCCTGGGCGGCGCATTTGCCATGCTGATGCCGGGTTGCGGCGGCCCGCCCGTAAAGCGGTGGCCCGTCGCGCGCTACGGGCAGGTCGCGCAGGCCCTGATCGCGCATGGCATCACACCGGTCGTCATCGGCAGCGCCCGGGAAGCGCCGTTGGCCGCAGAGATCCTCGCCGCCGCCCCGGGATCGATCGACCTGACTGGACGCACCAGCATCGAAGATGTGGCCGCGCTCGGCGCCGCCACCGCGCTCGTGGTCGGCAACGACACCGGCCCGGTGCATCTTGCGGCTCTGGTCGGTGCACCGACGATCGTCTTGTTTTCCGCCGCGGGCGTGCCAGCCCAAGCCGCGCCACGCGGCCCGGCCGGAACATGGGCCACGGTCATCCAAGAGCCTGACCTGCGCCATCTGGACGCAGCCCGGGCCATTGCGAGCGTCGGCGCACTGTTAGAGCACTTTCCGAGCCACTTGGCTCGGAAGTAGTGCTCTACTTCATTGTTCTAGCTAGCATTACTTCCGATCGGGTGATCCCACCCGATCGGAAAATGCTCTAGGCTGGACCACCTGATCGCGACCTTCGCCAAAGCCCAGGCTGTCGCTCGGAGCCACGCATCCGGCCGACTAACGAATAAATGCGAAAAGGATCACGGGGCTACGCGGATCTCTATCAAGGCCTGGGTGCGCGCGGTGGTCACGTGGCGGATGGCGGCCGCCAGCCCCGCGGGCAGCTCGGCGGCCTGGTGCACGCTGGCGGTCCAGGCGCGGCTGGCGCGGGCGACCAGGGTGAAGTCGGGCGTCGGCTCCAGCGAGGTCAGTGGCATGCGGTTGATGCGCGCGGCGTGGCCGTCCGGGTAGAGGCCCAGCACGGATTGCCGCACCGCGCCCCATTCGCGGTTGTTCAGCACCATAATGAGCACGGGCAGGTTCATCGCTTCGGCGATCTGGTGGCAGGCGACCGGGTTGGCGAACAGGTAGGAACCATCGCCCAGGCGGATGGTGCGCACCGCGATCAGCACCACGGCGGCGGCGTCGCCAAGCCAGGCCACCAGGAAGAACGGCCAGGTGGGCAGGTGCATGTCGTAGGTCAGCACGTTCGGTGATCCCGTTGGCCACGCCACGGCTGATGATGTCGCGCGCCTCGGCGATCGATGCCTGGACGTTGGTGGCGCCCAGCGTGGTCACCATCTGCGCCGCGGTCTCTTGCGCCGGGCGTACCTTCAGGCCCCTGACGTCTTCGGGCAGCGCCACCCTGGTCTTGGTGTGCAGCGTGCCGGAATCGGCGATGAAGGCTATGCAGAAATGCATGTCGGCCATCTCGCGGGCGGCGATCGGAGCATACCACTCGTTCACCGCAGCCGACCCGCCCTTGGCGTCGCTGGTCATGAACGGCAGCTGCGGCGCGTTGAACACCGGGAGCCGGCCGGGCTGGTAGCCGGGGCTGACCCAGGTGACGTCGTCGATGCCGTCGCGCGCCATGTCGTAATGGTCGAACGCTTTGCCCAGCTGCTCGGCCGGGAAGATCGTGGCGGTGATCGTGCCGCCCGACTCCCTGGTCATGTCGGCGGCCCCACTCGCGCACCGGCTGCACCAGCGGATGCTACGGCGGCACCCAGAGCGAAATCTTGAGGTTGGCCGTCTTGTCCTGCGCCTGCGCCGCCCCGCTCGCCAGGGCCGCAGCGAGGGCCGCCGCCAGGGTCGCCACTTGTGCCAGTGCTCCGATCGTCCGCTCCATCGTGCTCACTCCTCGGTTTCTTGTCTCAGTGCACCCGCAACTCCGGCTCAACTCGCCCGGCGTGTCGTGCATCAGGCTCAGCCGGGTCGCCCCAGAAACTTGGCCAGAAACTTGGCCAGAAACTTGGTCAACAACTCGGCCACCTGATCCGCCTGTTCCTGCTGCACCCAATGACCGGCACCCTCCAGCAGGGTGCACCCCTCCATGCTCGGGCAAGCTACGGTCTGCATGCGTGTCAGCGCGCCCGGGCCTTGGAACGGGCCCCAGTCCTGTCGCCCGGAGATGAATTGCGTCGGCACTTCGACGTGACATCCGGCGAACATGCCGAGGTCACGCGCCAGACTGCCATCCAACCGGCAGCGATAGCCTTGCAACGCGCCCTGGAACCCGGTGCGCGCGTATTCCCTGGCATAGACGGAAAGCTCGGCCTCGGTCAGCCACGGGCACGAGACGCCCCCGTCCGTCGGCATCTCGGGTGCGACCGTCTGCGGCATCGTTCGGTCGCGGTCCATGATGTAGTAGGTCGGCATCTCGGCCAACGCTTCGGCCGTCCACCCCGGCAGGGCACGGGGTGCGTTGCCGGTCCAGTCGGCACTCTTGTGATGGAAGTAGGCGCGCAGGAACGCCGCGACGCGCTGTTCGGGCCCATCCATGTCGGCAGCCGCGGACTCGGTGGCGTAGTAGGCGTGGTAGTGCTTGCGTGGCCGAGCCAGGGCCGCGAGGGCCGCGTGGATCGGGTCCTCCACCGGCGCGAGCAGCGAGATCGGCAAGTCGGCGAGCGACGGGGCGCCGGCAAAGGGCGCGCTCATCAGGGTGAGCGAGGCAAACACGTCAGGCCGGGCCAAGGCGCAATAGCCGGCGACCCAGGAGCCGTAATCGTGCCCGACCAGGGCGACCTGCTGGCGGCCGAGCGTCGCCACCAGGCTCAGCATGTCCACCAACCGATTGGTCATCCGATAGGGGGCCAGGTCCTCGTCGAAGGCCGTCCGTTGCGTCGCGGTGCGGCCGTAGCCGCGCAAATCTGGTGCTACCGCGTAATAGCCTGCCGTGGCCAGCCTGGGCAGGATCTTGCGCCACGAGTAGGCGATCTCGGGGAACCCGTGCAGCAACAGGACACATGGCGCCGCCGGGTCGCCGGCTTCCAGCGCGTGCATCCGCAGCCCATTGACGTGATCGATCATGCGCGAACGCACACCGGTCGGTAGCGCGCCCGCGTCGCTCATCGCGATCATGGTGGGGGGTGATCCAAGCTCGTCAGATCGCAGTCGCTGCGACGATCCTGGCCGGCATGGTGAAATTCGTGAGCACTCGCCACCTCCCGCCAAAGCCGACCGTTACGGCTGCAGCTGGGTGCAGCCGCTCTGTTCGGCGGTCGGGAACAGCTGGTCGCCTGGAATCGTATCGAGGATCTTATAGAGATCGTTGGCGCTCTTCGACTCGGCCGGCGTCTTCACCTGCACCAGCATCACGTCCAGCACCACGTCCCCATTGCGCTGGATATGGGGGTTGAGCAGGATTCCGTCGGTGAACGGCATATCCCGCATCGCCTTGGTGACCGCGACCGGATCGTCGCTGCCGATCTTCTGCACCGCTTGGAGGTAGTGCAACGTGCCGACATACGACATCGCATGGCTCATGCCGGGCACGGTGCCGCCGTTGCGGGCCATGAAGCGCTTGGCGAAAGCTCGGCTCGCATCGCTCGCATCCCAGTAGAAGCTGACTGGAAAGCGCAGACCCTGCGCCGTGTCGAGGCCCATCGCGACGACGTTGTTGATGAACACCAGCAGCGCCGCCGTATTCTTGATGCCGAACTCCTTCGCCTGCTTGACCGAATTGACCAGATCCGGCCCGGCATTGGCGAACGCGATCATGTCGGCGCCCGACGCTTGCGCCTGCAGCAGCGGCGACGACATGTCCGTGGTCGCCAGCGGGTGCAGCGTCCGCCCGAGAACCCTGCCGCCGCCCGCCGCCACCGTCCGCTGCACGTCATTGGCGAGGTCGTGCCCGAACGCGTAGTCGGCCTCGATCAGATACCAGGTCTTGGCGCCCGACTTGACGAGGGCGCTTGCGACGCCGCGGGCCAGCGCCGTGGTCGTGACCGCCCATTGCGTGCCGTAGGGCGAGCACGATGAGCCCGAGATCGAGGCCGCATAATTGCCGCTCTGGATCGAAACGATCTTGCGTTCGCGAGCCACGTTCTGGACCGCCAGGCCGACCCCGCTCGAGCCGCCGATGTTGAGCATCGAGACGTGGTCCTGGTCGATCAGCTGCCGTGCCAGATTGGAGCCGATGTCCGGCTTGGTCTGGTGATCGACCCCGATCACCTCGATCGGCCGGCCGAGCACCGTGCCGCCGAAATCCTCGACCGCCATCTTGGTGGCGAGCACCGAGTTCGGCCCGCCATTGCCGGAATAGGTGCCGTTCAGATCCTCCACCACGCCGATGCGAAAGGGCAGTTGCGCATGCGCTCCGGCGGCCAGCGTGATCATTCCTGTGGCGAACACCGTGAACGAAAGTCGCCGTGCAAGGGTTTTGCCCATGCTATTGTCCTCCCTTTGGCGAGCGCGCTTCCCGGAGGGAGGATGTCCTGCCTCGGTCGGCGACACACATTGTCGACGATGGCGAGTGTTGCTCGATTTGTGTGCCGCTGACCAGGGAGACGGGTCAGAAAAAGGCCATGCGCAAGCCTCGACGGGTGGCGGGTTTAGAGGGCCAGGCCATCAGCGCCATAATATGTATTATGGAAAGCACGTCGGCAGCATCAACTTCTTCCCAAGCGCAAAGGTCATGCACTCGGTGGTCGCCTCCGATTCAGGACGGGTCGCCCTGCGGCCACCGCTGCAGCGCCGCCTGGCCGTCATCGGTCAACCGGTAGATGCCGCGCCCGGTGCGCTCGAACCAGCCGTAGACGTTGCGCAGCAGGATGCTGCCGGCGTCCGGCGCCACCGACCGGAGCTGCTTGGGCTGGTTGGACCCGGTCCGGATCAAGGCCGCGCAGGCGAGCGCCCGCTGCCGATACGACGTCATCACCGGCTCGCGGCACGACCCACCCGGCGACGGATCGCCGCGTCGGCGGGCATGCTCGCTGAACAGCTTGCCCCGCCGCCGATAGTCCCGCCGCGGCCGATAGGCGCCAGGCTCGACCATCACCTCGACCCGGTCGCGCGTCGCATTGACCGCCAGCAGCCCGAGCCCGAGCAAACGGCACAACCGGTGCACACGAGGATCGCGGTCGCGTCCGCGCGGCGTCGCCGGAACCGCCACCCAGACCTCGTCGGCGACCCGCAGGCGGTCGGTCGCTTGCAGCAGGAGTTCGAGCGAAAAGCCGAGCTTCATCTCGACGACCGTCAGCGCGCCCGGCTCGTCCGGCCGCACAGCGACGATGTCGCACCCCTGCACCTCGCCTTTCACCCCGAAGCCGGCCTGCTCCAGGAAACGCTTGACCGGCAAATAGAGCGACGTCTCCGACATGGCGCGAAATCTGCCCCGGCGCCCCGCGTCGCTGCAAGCCGCCGCCGCTTGCCCGGGCGCGCGCCACCCATCACACTGCGCCGACCGAAAGACGATGGTGACCGATGCCCGATACGCTCCTCGACGACCTCCGCGCCGACCATGCGGAACTGACCGCGATACGGCGCGACATCCACGCCCATCCCGAGATGGGGCTCGAGGAGGTCCGCACGGCCGCCGTGGTGGCGGCCAAGCTGCGCGAATGGGGCGTCGACGTGACCGAGGGAGTCGGTGGCACCGGCGTGGTCGGCACGATAACGGGCAGGTTGCCGGGTCAGCGCGCGATCGGGTTGCGGGCCGACATGGACGCGCTGGCGATCCTCGAGACGACCGGCCTGCCCCATGCCTCGGCGACGCCCGGCGTCATGCACGCCTGCGGCCATGACGGGCACACGACCATGCTGCTCGGCGCCGCCCGGCATCTCGCCCGCACGCGCCAGTTCAGCGGCACCGTCCAGCTCATCTTCCAACCCGCCGAAGAGGGCCGCGGCGGCGCGCTCAAGATGATCGCCGACGGCCTGTTCGAGCGTTTCCCGGTCGACGCCGTCTACGGCATGCACAACCGTCCGGGGCTGCCGGTGGGACAGTTCATGTTGCGCGCCGGGCCGCTGCTGGCCGGCACCGCGAAATGGTTGGTGACGCTCCACGGCAATGGCGGCCATGGCGGCGCCCGGCCGGACCGGGCGGCGGACCTCACGATCGTGCTGGCGCATTTCGTGCTGGGGCTGCAGACCATCGTCGGCCGCAACGTGCCGCCGCTCGAGACCGCCGTGATCTCCGTCGGCCACGTCGCAGGCGGCTCCGAGCACGCCGTCAACGTCATGCCGTCGATGCTGACGGTGGCCGGCACCGCGCGCTGCTTCACGCCCGAGACGCGCGCCATCATCGACCGGCGGATCGCCGAACTGGCCGAGTGCCTCGCCGCGCTGCACGGCGCGACGGCGACCGTCGAGATGGACTGGGTCACGACGCCCCTGGTCAATCACGCCGAACAGACGGACGTGGCGGCCGAGGCGGCGCGCACGCTGGTCGGAGACGCCGCCGTCGACACGCAAGCGACGCCGGGGACCGGCGGCGAGGACTTCGCCTTCATGCTCGAGGCCAAGCCCGGCGCCTTCATCTTCATCGGCAACGGCGCCAATCCGGACGGCACCGTCCATGACCTGCACACGCCGAAATACGATTTCAACGACGACGCGATCCCGCTCGGCGCGGCCTGGTGGGTCCGGCTCGTGGAGCAGGAGCTCAAACTCTAGAGCACTTTCCGAGCCATTTGGCTCGGAAGTAGTGCTCTAGGCGCGATAGCGGCGCGGAATCAGCAATCCGCTCGCCGCCGTCAGCACCAGGGTCGTCGCCATCAGGATCAGCGCGATCGCCGACGCGAACGGCCAGTTGTTGTTGGCGCTGAACTCCCAATACAGCAGCGGCGCCATCATCTTGAACCGCGGCCCGCCGAGCAGGAACGGGGTGGCGTAGGCGTTCATCGCCAGGATGAAGCACAGCACGCCGGCGATCGCCGTGCCCGGCAGCGCGAGCGGCCAAACGACGCGCCAGAACCGCCGCGCGGGCGCCGCGCCAAGGCTCTGCGCCGCCTCCTCGATGCGCGGATCGATCGTCTCCATCGTGCTCTGGAGCGTCAGGATCACGAATGGCAGGTTGATCGAAACGATGCCGCAGACGACCGCGGTCGACGTATACATCAGCTCGAGCCCGCGCCCGTTGAACACGCGCACCAGGTCGTCGATCATGCCGCCGTGGGCGAACAGGATCATCCAGCCCACCATCCGCACCGTGTTGCCGATGAACAGCGGCAGGATCAGCGCCAGCATCAGCGCGCTCTTCCAGCGCCCGCTCATGCGCGCCAGGCGATACGCGATCGGCAAGCCCAAGGTCAGACACAACAGCGTCGAGACGACCGCGACGCCGAGCGTCGTCCACAGTACGCCGAGATAGAACGGATCGGTGACGAAACGCAGATAATTGGCGCCCGTCACCGTCTCGATCATCAACTCGGTCGGGTGGTAGCGGTTCAGGCTGTAGCGCAGCAGGAGCAGGAGCGGTGCGACGAGCGTGGCGGCCACGAACATCGTCGCCGGACCGAGCAACGTCGCGGCGGGGGCGACCTGGCCCCGTTCGCGATCGATTGCCCCGACCGCGGCAATGGCCACGTTTTCAGGCACGCTGCATCGCCTTGTTCCACCATTCCGACGTCGGGCCCTGCAACTTGCCGACGATGCTGTAGTCAGGCGCGATCATCTTGACGTCGGCCGGGAGCGCGAGCTGTTCGCCGATCTTGCCGGTCAGCTTGCAATTGTCCACCGTCGGCAAATACCCCATCCGCTCGGCAAAGCGCGTCTGCGCCGAAGGATCGAGCATCGCGTCGATATACTGATACGCGGCCGCCTTGTCCGGCGCGTTCTTCGGCACGACCATTCCGCTCACGTAGAGCACGCTGCCTTCGGTCGGGAACGTCGCGCGCACGGGGATGCCGGCGTTCTGCCACATGTTGACCCGCGCGAGCCACATCACGCCGACATCGATCTCGCCCGACTTGATGCCCGCGCCGATCGCGTCGGTGGAGGAATACAGCCGCACGCCGTTCTCGTTCAGCTTCACCGCCAGCGCCCGCGCCTCCTCGCTATCGACCTTGTTGACGTCGCCGGTCGCGGCCAGTGCGCAGGCCATCATGACATAGAAATAATTGATGAAACCGACGCCGACCTTGCCCTTGTATTTCGGGTCGAGCAGGTCCGTCAGCGTCTTCGGCGGCTCGGAAACCTTCTCCGGATTGTAGATCAGAACCTGCAAGCTATAGATGTGCGGCGCGTAATCGCTCGTCTTCAGTTGCGGCAGGATGTGCGCCAGGTTCGGCACCTTGCTCGCATCGAGCTTCTCGGCCAGCCCGGCGGCAGTCATCTCGTAGCCCCGCACCGCCTGCATGCACGCGATGTCCATCGTCCCGCGCGGCAAGCGGCGCTGCGCATACATCTTCGCGACGCGGGGATCCTCGTCGCCGATATCCTGCGTCACGGTGATGCCCTTGGGCTCCAGCAACGGCACCTCGACGTTGTCGTGCAGCAGATGCGCGTAATCGCCGCCCCACGTGCTGATCACCACCTGTTCGGCCGCCAGGGCGCGGAATGGCCGGATCAACGGCAGCGCCGCGGCACCACCCAACAGAATGCGGCGTGGTATCGAAAACTGGTCAACCATGGATGCTGATCCCTTCGTTGCTGGATTGCAAAATCGCCTGCGGCACCGCGGCATCGTCCGCACCGAACAATCGCTCGGCCGCTGCGTCCCAGTGCAGCGTGACCTCCGCCCCCTCCTCCTGCAAGCCCCCGCCGCCGCCGGTCGGCTCGCGCACCAGGACGCGCAGGTCGGGGCCGAGCCGAACCAGGTGCTCGCGCATCGGGCCCAGGTAACACGCCAGTTCCACCCGCCCCGTCGCCCTACCCGGTCCGCCAGATCCGGCCGCGCCAATTCGCAACCGCTCCGGCCGCAACGCCAGCGTGCAGGCGCCGCTCGCGGCATACCGTCCGGCCAATGTGAGCGACGCGCCGTCGGCCCGCACGCTCCCGCCCTCGATCCGTCCCGGCACCATGTTGCTGCGGCCGATGAACCCGGCCACGAACTCCGTCGCCGGGCGCTCGTAGAGATCCTCCTGGGTGCCGATCTGCTGCACCTTACCGTCGCGCATCACCACCAGCCGATCGGCCATCGCCATCGCCTCGTCCTGATCGTGAGTCACCATGATCGTCGTGAGGTCGGACTCGCGCTGCAGCAACCGGATGTCGCGCCCAACCTCGCCCCGCAGCGCCGCGTCGAGGTTGGACAGCGGCTCGTCGAGCAGCAGCAATCGCGGCTCGATCGCGAGCGCCCGCGCCAGCGCCACGCGTTGCTGCTGGCCACCGGAGAGCTGCCGCGGCAACCGATCCGCATACGGTTCGAGCCGCGCGAGTCGCAGCATCTGCGCGACCCGCGCGGCGCGCGCCGGCGCCGCCATCCCCCGCATCTCGAGCCCGAACGCGACGTTGCGCGCCACGCTCAGATGCGGGAACAGGGCATAGCTCTGGAACACGATCCCCATCTCGCGCCGGTGCGGCGGCAGGCCGAGGATGCTGCTCCCGTCCAGCCGGATGTCCCCGTCGCTCGGCGTGGTGAAACCCGCGATCATGCGCAGCGTCGTGGTCTTGCCGCAGCCCGATGGCCCGAGCAGCACCACCAGCTCGCCCTGCCCCACCTCGAGGCTCACCGCCTCGACCGCCGTCGAAGCCCCGAACCGTTTGCCGAGCCGATCGAGAGTGAGCCGACTCACGCGATCACCTTCGACAACCGCACCTGCCGGTCCAGCACGATCAACGCCGCCGCGACGAGCACCACCTGAACGACGGCCACCGCCGCGACCAGCGGATCGATGTGGTATTGCAAATACTGCAACACCGAGATCGGCAGCGTCGTCATCCCCGGCGCGATCAGGAACAGCGTCATCTCCAAATTCTCGAACGAGACGATGAACGCGAACAGCCCGCCCGCGACAATCCCGCTGTTCATCCGCGGCAACGTGATC
>JAABUX010001836.1_pt1 | contig 31069 bp, 28 predicted proteins | sample 5561851 | NCBI WGS metagenome assembly JAABUX01 (sample SAMN10711883, study PRJNA513361) | rock metagenome | isolation source: Antarctica rocks | place: Antarctica: Victoria Land, Richard Nunatak red sandstone | collected 2016-01-03
CGCCGTCAGGTGCGCGCCGACAGACGTCCGACGGCACTTCGCTGCGGTCAGCATCGACGATGCGCAGTACCCGGTGGTGGCGGGGTTCGCCGGCCGGCTGGCTCAGGACCACGCCAAGCAGGAGTTCACCGACTGCTCGGCTGCCACGACGAGCAACTGCGCACGCGTGAACTGCTCCAACCCGCCACCCCACGATGATCAACCCGAGACCGCCGAATGCACGCCGAAACGCCCAAGTCCAGTCACATCAGTCCCAGCAGTCCCAGCAGTCACACCCGAGCCGGGAGGCTCCTTCGTGTCAATGCTCCGTGCACCGAGCAGCCACTCTCGTTGGTAACGGCGTCCGGTCACTACCGGCTCCCCGAACAGGAGAACCTCGGTGAGGTGATCGAGAACATCGTCGGGTTGGTCATCGAACAACGTGGGTTCCGGCAGCGGACGCCGGTTGATTCGGTAGAACATGATGGTTCCCGGCTTGCCGCCATACCAGGGCTCAAGTGCGTTCTCGGACGGCATAGGCGCGAGGGTAGTAACGATGGAGGCTGGTCGTGGGGACCTCAGCCCGTGGGCTTCCCGACCGTCAGTAGTCACGCTTGAACGGCGCTGCGCGAGCCGAGGCCCCCTTGGCTGCATCGCGGACGAAGAAGCGCCAGACTGACCCAGCCCCGCCCCGCGGGGGAAACGAGCCGACCGGAGTCTTAGTGCCGTTGCAGCTGCAAGAACTTGAGTCCCGCCTGTGGGGCGCCGCGAACGCCCTTCGAGGGCCGGTCGATCCGGCGGACTTCAAGACCTATACCTTCCCGATATTGTTCTGGAAGTGGATCAGCGACTCCTGGGATTACGAGCGTACCCAGGCCGTCGCCGAGTACGGCAAGGATGTCGAGCCCGAGGTCGAACAGGACTACCACCGCTTCAACCTGCCCAAGGGCAGCCACTGGCGTGACGTGACCACCAAGACCGACAACGTGGGCACCAAGATCCAGACTGCGCTGGGTCGAATCGAGCAGGCCAACGCCGACACCCTCGCCGGGATCTTCGGGGACGCTGCTTGGGGCAACAAGGAGCGCCTACCCGAGTCGTCCCTCGTGGCCCTGATCGACACCTTCAACGGCCTCAAGCTGAACCCTGAGCAGGTCAACCACGACGTTCTCGGGCAGGCGTACGAGTACCTGCTCAAGAACTTCGCGGACGAGAGCGGCAAGAAGGCCGGAGAGTTCTTCACCCCGCGCCAGGTCGTCCGGCTCATCGTACGGATGCTCGACCCCCAGCCGGACGAGTCGATCTACGACCCGGCCTGCGGCTCGGGCGGGATGCTGGTCGAGACGATCAACAGCGTCCGCGCCCACGGGGGCGACACCCGCACCCTCCGGCTCTACGGCCAAGAGGTGAACCTCACCACCGCCGCCATCGCCAAGATGAATCTGTTCCTCCACGAGATCGAGGACTTCAAGATCGTCCGAGGCGACACCCTCCGGTCACCGGGCCTCCGCAGGCCGGACGGCACCATCTCCCAGTTCGACGTGGTGATCGCCAACCCGCCGTTCTCGCTGTCCAACTGGGGGGCTGACACCTGGGCAGCCGACGCCCGGTCGTTCTGCGGCGTGCCCCCGACCAAGAACGGGGACTTCGCCTGGGTCCAGCACATGGCGTCCTCGATGACCGAGGACAAGGGCCGGGTCGGCGTCGTCATGCCGCACGGTGTCCTCTTTCGAGGTGGGATTGAGGCCAGGATCCGCCAGTGCCTGATCGAGCAGGACCGGCTGGAAGCCGTCGTCAGTCTGCCGACCAACCTGTTCTACTCCACCAGCATCCCGGCCTGCGTACTGATCTTCCGGGCTGGCAAGCCAATCGAGCGGCGCAACCACGTGCTGTTCGTGGATGGGTCGCAGCGGTTCACCAAGGGCCGCAACCAGAACCAGATGAGCCCCGCCGACGTGGACGCCATTGCCGCCGCGTACCGGACCGGCGATGACCCGGACGCCAAGGGTGGGGTCAACGTCCGGCTCGTGCCCTTCGATGAGATCAAGACCAACGCCTTCGACCTCAACATCGGGCGCTACCTCAAGACCGCCGCCGCCGACACCCTCGACCTCACCACCGCCCTCGCCAACTATCGATCGGCCCGCGCCCAGCGCATCGAGTCGGAGCAGGCGCTGTTCGAGCGTCTGAGCGCAGCAGGCATTGCCGACCTCGGAGACACAGATGCCTGAGTCTTGGCCTACCGCGAAGATCGGTGATCTCGCTGACTGGCGAGGAGGTCTAACTCCGAGCATGGCGAACCTGAATTTCTGGTCGGGTGGGGACATCCCATGGATCTCCTCGAAGGAAGTCGTCGGTGGGGTGCTCACGGACACCGAGCGGAAGGTCACACGCCAGGCGGTCGAGGAGACATCACTCAGACTGATCCCGGCGGGCTCTGTGGCGGTGGTCGTCCGGTCTGGGATCTTACTTCACACGTTCCCGGTCGCATTAGTGCCCTTCGAGACGACGGTCAACCAAGACATCAAGATCGGTACGCCGAGGCAGGGCGTCTTGTCGGAGTACCTGGCGTACTGCCTGGATGCTCACGGACAGCAGATTCTCGAACGCTGCCGCAAGACCGGAACAACCGTCCAGAGCGTGGATGTACCGGGGTTCCTGGCCTTCGAGGTTCCATTGCCCCCCCTGCCGGTGCAGCGGAGGATCGTGGACCTCATCGGCGCACTCGACGCGCACATCGAGGTGCTCGACTCGGAAGTGGCGTCGGCCGAGTCCCTCCTGGCTCGCCAGCGCGACGCACTGCCGCAGGCCGAAGAGATGCCACTGGGAAGCGTCCTGTCAGGGATCGACAGCGGCAAGAGTGTTCTGACGGCAGGTGAAGAACCGGTTGAAGGATGTCCTCGCATCCTCAAGATCAGTGCGGTTCGTCCAGGCTTGTTCTCGCCTGGCGAGGCTAAAGGACTAGGCCCAGAGGTCGCCATGCCTGAAGCGTCGCGGGTCCGCGAAGGAGACTTGCTGATCACCCGATCCAACACACCGGATCGCGTGGGCTACTGCGCCCGAGCCAGAGACGTTCCTGGCGACACGTTCATGCCCGACCTCATCTGGCGGCTTCGGCTGGACGGGCGGCAGTGTGAACCCGACTACCTTGAACAGGCACTTGCTTCGCCCACAATCCGCGCCCGTCTGATCTCGACAGCTAGCGGCACCAGCGCGTCGATGCGGAAGATCAACAAGCAGGGCTTCTCCACTCTGCTCGTTCCCGTTCCTTGCCTGACCGAGCAGAGGAAGTACGCACAATCCTGCCTTGCGATCTTCTCGATTGGGAGGGCCTTGCGGGTTGAACGTGACGCCCTTCAGCGTGTCCGTGCCCTGGTGCTTGGCTCACTGCTGTCCGGCGGGGTCGAGATCCCCGAGTCGTTCGGCGCCTTGCTTGAGGCCGTGTGATGGCGGGGTTCTCGGAGTCCTCGACGGTGCAGGCGTGGCTGGTCGAGCGCCTGGTGGCGCTGAGCTGGGAGCACGTCCCCGGCAAGGAGTTGCCTCGGGAGTTCACGGCTCCGCTGGTGGAGGAGTGGGTGATCGAGGCCCTGGAAGTCCTTAACCCTGAACTCCACGGCGACCCCGACCGGGTGGACGAGGTGTTGCCCACGATCAGGACGGCAGTGCTCGCCGCAGCGGTTGAAGGGCTGGTTCCCGCGAACGAGCGGATGGCCACGCTGCTGCGTGGCGACCACACGGTGAAGTACGTCGGCACCACCGAGTACGTCTCCCTCCGGCTGATCGACTTCGACGACCTCACTGAGAACCACTTCGTGGTGTCGGATGAGGTGACGTTCGGGCCGCCCGGCAAGGAGCGGCGCTACGACGTGGTGCTCTGGGTCAACGGCTTCCCGCTCGTGGTGATCGAGACAAAGACTCCGGTGAGGGCGTCGGTGTCTTGGCTCAACGGTGCTCGGGACATCGCCAACACGTACGCCGTGGTGGGGCCGACGTTCTTCGCCTCCAACGTGCTACTGGCCGCGACGGAGGGCAAGGAGTTCCACTACGGCGGTGTCGGTCAGCCTGGTGAGCAGTGGCTAATGTGGGGTTCCACCCAGGACCCGTATGACCTGTTGGGTCTCAAGCGGGTCGAGCGGTCGGTGGACCTGCTCCTCACCCCGTCACGGGTGTTGTCGATCCTGCGGGACTTCACGCTGTTCGAGCAGCTCCCCGGTGGTGGGGTCCGGAAGCTGATTCCGCGCTACCCCCAGGTCGAGGCAGCTGAGGCCATCCACCAGCGGGTCCTGGAAGGCGGTAAGAAGGGCCTGATCTGGCACTACCAGGGCACCGGCAAGACCCTGCTGATGGCTTTCGCCGCGCTGATGCTGCTGCACGACGAGCGCGTCGGCGGACCCACCGTCGTGGTGGTGCTGGACCGGCTGGACCTGATCGAGCAGGTGGAGCGGCAGTTCAAAACCGCCGGACTGCCCCGCCTGAGTGTGGCGGGGTCGCGGGAGGAGTTGCGGCAGATCCTGCGCGACGACCGGCGCGGCATCGTCCTGACGACGATCTTTCGCTTCGAGGACGCCGGGCTGCTGAACGAGCGCGACAACATCGTGGTGCTGGTCGATGAGGCTCACCGGAGCCAGGAGGGTCGGCTCGGGGATGACCTGCGCGCGGCCCTGCCGAACGCCCGCTTCTTCGGCCTGACGGGTACGCCGATTTCGGACAGGGATCGCAACACGTTCAAACTGTTCGGTGACCCCACCGACCCTGGCTACATCCTCAATACCTACTCAATGGAGCGGTCTATCGCGGACGGCGCGAGCGTCCCGGTCCACGTCGAGACGCGGCTGGTGAACTTTCACCTGGGGAAGGCCGACCTGGACGAGGCGTTCGCTCAGTTCGCCGACGAGGAGAACCTCTCGGACGCCGAACGGGAGGTGCTGGCCGCGCGTGCCGCCCGCGTCAAGACGCTGCTGCTCAACCCTGAGCGGGTGACAGCGGTGTGCACCGACATCGTGGACCACTACCTGGACAAGATCGCCCCGCTACCTTGGCGCTGGTGCACAGGCACATCAGCGCCGTCGAGGTCACCGGCTCCGGGCTGGAAGAAGTGGTGGTGGACCCCGAGGCCATCGAAGCCCTGCGGGCCCTGGTCGCACAGGGCGAGCTGGACCTAGATCCTGGACGGGACCTGTTCGAGCAGCCGGTGACCGTCGAGGAGGTGCTCGACACCATCGACGGCCGGATCCGGCGGCGCCTGACGCAGAGCCCGCACCCGGTGTACCGATCCCTGGCCGAGCAGATTGAGCGCCTCCGCCAGCAGGCCATCCGCAAGGCCGAGGACAGCATCGACTTCCTCAAGCAGGCTCTCGAAGTCGCCCGCCTCGCCGTCCAAGCCGAACGCCTCGAAGGCGAGGGACGCTTGGATGACGCAGAGGCGCTCCTCGACCCCCACCTGGGCGCGCTCACCCAGATCGTCAACGCCTACAAGCCAGACAACGCCCCAGTCATCGTGGACGACGTGGTGCGCGACATCGACACCATCGTCAAGCAGGTCCGCTACACCGGCTGGAACGAGACGCAAGAAGGCGACCGCACCGTCCGCAAGGAACTTCGCCAAGTGTTGAAGAAATTCGGCCTGCCAGTCACCGGCCCGCTATTCGACAACGCCTACGGCTACGTGCGCGAGAACTACTGATGGCCCGGATCACTGGCGCACTCTCCGAGTGGGATGAGCTGTTGGCGGAAGCAAACCCCAACTGGGGTGACCGGCACGCGGCATCGAGACGGCTAGACAGTACGACGTTAGTGCTTGATGTGTGCTTTCGTGCGGCTTCCTGATAGCCAGGAAGCCGAGAGGGACCACGGGAGCGATTTCTGGATCAGCCTTGAGGAAGAAGCATCACCTGAGGAGCAAACCGCGGTTCGGCTCCTTAAAGGTCATCTTGGAGCCGGACTGCCGGAGATCGCGTATCAGAAATTGGAGGAGGTCGATCCGGCTGACGATGGCGACGCGGGCCAAGTCTGCTGGCGGGCCGACCGGGGCTGGCAAGCACCCTCCTGGTGCCGGGTCGCGCCCTGCTCCGGTGTGGGACCGTGCCGTCATGCGCGACCCGCAGGCAGCCGCCGAGTCCGTCCTCGCGGCCATCAGGAACGGCCACTGATGGCGCTCGGCTACCGAGGCAATCCTGCCTGGCGCGACATGTCGGAGTACGTCGTCCACTTCACACATGGGCGGCAGGACCTGGTGGACATGCTTCTGCATGACCGAATCGAGGCACGGAAGCCGTTCGGCTGGGCTCGCGAGGTAGACGGGGAGGAAGCCATCCCGACGCAGAAGTCCGTGTGCCTGAGCGAGGTCCCGCTCGACATGCTCGACAGGCTTGTAGGACGGCATGGCTCCTACGGCCTTGGTTTCCGCAAGACAGACCTCATCCAGGATCAAGCTGCGCCCGTCTGGATGTCGAGATGGACACCCACCTGGCGAACGCCCTCGACCGGCTGTGCTGGGCCGCGAAGGAAGACCCCAGCCTGCGCCGCGCTGTGTTCACGCTAACCCGCAATATCGACAAGGTGGGCGAGTTCCCGAATGGACAATTGTACCGTTTCGAGTGGGAACGCGAGTGGCGGGTCCCCAAGCGGCTCCACCTCTGGCGGGAGGGGCCGCTGTTCCTGTTCGCACCGGAGGCCGACCACCACTGGCTGGACCGCAAACTCGACGTCCGCCAGGGCGACGCACTAGGTGAGGGCGTACCGCCGATGATTGACCCGACCTGGGACGACGAGCGCATCCAGGAGGTGCTTGCATCTCTCCCGGTCAAGACTTACTAGGACGACCGAGGGCACTACTCCAACCGGAGTGATGTTGTGATCCCGCCTCTCGATGACCACGCTCAGACTCCTTCCAGTACGGGAACTTCACCGGGGTTGACGCAGCACCACTCTGGGCTCAATCCCTGGCATCACGAACCAGAGGGGGAATGAGCAGATGTCCGACCTGATGAACGGCGGAGGCCAGAAGAGTCGCGAGAACCGGCTGCGCCGGGCAGCCCAACGCCAGGGGCTGGTGCTCCGCAAGTCCCGCCGACGTGACCGCGCCTACGCCATCCTGGCCCAGGTGCCGCCCTTCACCGACACCCAACTGGAGTACGGACGCTGCCTGCTCCCCCGCCGACCCCGCAAGCACGACGGAGCCGTCGACCTCGGCGACGACGTCGTCCTCGCGGCACTGCGTACCAAGACCCCCGGGACGCTCGACGTCAGCCTAGGAGCCGGAGAACGCGAGCAGGTCCTGCCGACCGCGGCGATGGGTACGGCGGCATGAACGATGCCAAGAAGGCCGCGCTGTCGAGCATCATCGAGACCTTGAACGACAAGATCGGGACGACGTTCCAGCCCGCCGACCAACTGTTGGGTCGAACAGCAACTGGAGGTCACCATCGCCGACCCCGAGATCCGCGCCAGCGCCCTAGCCAACACCGAGGCAAACTTCGACTACACCTTCGACAAGCGCTTCAAGGGCCTGGTCATTGACCGGCACGATGCCAACGGCGAGATGCTCCGCCGCTTCCTTGACCAGCCAGAGTTTCGCCACGATCTTCACCACCTTGGCCCGGGGCGAGACCTTCCGTTCGGGCGCAGGCCGACGGCGCCTGACCCCTCACGACTGGGCGGCGCGCTCCGGCACATCGTCAAGGGCCCCGAAGGTCTCCCCGTATGCCCTGCAAGCAGCGCGATGAGTTGCTCGGTGCTTGCAGCCGCGCTCGGAGACGACTGCTCCCCCCGACGAATGAACTCGGCAAGCTCGATCTCTGAGTCGAGCGTGAGAGCAACTGGAATACCTCGCGGCGCTACAGCCTGTATAACCGCCTCAGCCAGTGGACATCGTCTCGATCCATGCCGACGACCTAGAACCCTTCCGACCGGAACGGCCACGTCGAGTCGTCCTCTAGTCGCGGAAGAGTTCGGTCGGATCAACGCCCAGCGCACCGGCCACGTCCAAGATCCACAAGACGGACGGGCTCGCCTTGCCATGCTCGACTCGTATGAGCTGCCTCGCGGACAGGTGACCGGCGTTGGCCAACTCGTCGATGCTCAGACCACGCGCCTCACGCAGCCGCCGGAGCCTCATTCCCCAGGTCACTAGGCGCTCGTCCCGCTGCTCCCTGTCGGCCACCCGCCACGGTTCTGCGACATCGCTTGCGAGACCATGACGTATGGGTCAGGATCGATCAGGGAAACCTGTTGCAGGCCCGGCGAGGCCGTTTGGCCCTTGGCGCCAGGCGCATCATCCCCGTGGAGGCCAGTCGACCGTGGTGATCAGCAAGATCAAGGATGCGATCGAGGGCTTCAGCGGCCCGGAGATCGTCGCCTACCTCGCGACGCTCGACCTGGATCGCCCGATCCAACCTCCCCTGTCACCGAGTCATCCGCGACGCGCGAACCCGGACAACCGTCCGGCCCAGCTTGGCACCGGGTTCTTACCTGGCACATGGAATGAAGTCGAGTACCTATGGGACAACAACGTGATCGACACCCACACCTACATGGCCGCGAAGCGCAACTACGTCGCCAACAACGCCCGAACGGCCACTAACGGGCCCCCCTTGCGTCGCCGCCCGATGCGATACCGCCGACAGCCAGACAGAGAGCGAGACATGCAAACGGGAGCTCTGCCCGTCATGGTCTGCAAAGGCCTCCTCCGAGGGCCCCAACGTCGCCCCTACGTCGTGGCCTGGGCGCCAGGTGCGATCTGGGCGCTGAACGACGACGCGGCCTCTCACGACATCGTCTGCCTAGTGCTCACTTCCGTAGGTCTGGCGTTCGCACCAACTCCGACGTCCGCGGACGTGCGTCTGGATCTCGACGAGCCCGTCTCGGTGGCCGCATGCCTGGCTCGGAGCACGACTATGTGCGACATGGAAGGTGGTCCGCTCCTCGGGCCGCCCCTTCCCCCGGACTGCGTCGGGTGACTTGTCATCCCGCAGTCAGCCTCGACAGAGCCTGCACTGGCCATCAGCCTGGCCACTTGAGAGGGAGAGTGGAAGCGTGACCACGACTTGCGCCGTCTGCCTGGACGGGACTCTCCGTTGGATTGAGCACGTCAACGCCCGCACGCAGCTCGCTACCCAAGTAGCGCTCGCTCGCTCAGTCTGCTTTGAATCAGCTACGTCCGGAGACCCGTTCGACCCGCTCGCGCAAGCCGCCCTGCAGAACTACTTGAGATGGGCGCAAGAGCATGGCGATTGGACAGACACCAGCGCACCGACGCGAGATGGCGCAGCCACATGCACAGACAGCCTCACCATGATCCAACAACTCGACGACGCATTGGTCGTCATGATGCGGTTCGAGATGCTCGCCGGAGCGGACATAGGCCGAGAGACCGGTGAGGCCGCTAGCGACGTCCGGGAGGCAACCCAGGCATGGGCGCTGCTGTATGGCTTGCCCGATCGCGCTTGAGGATCCAGTGCAGCCTTCCCCATGCGAACGCGGGAGGGGACACTCACATCGCCGGACATGACGGTCCTGGTGGTGCTCCGGCCGTTCTGGTGGGCACGAAACTGGGCACGTTCCCGATCGCTTTCGATACCCGTGATCAGCTCCACCTGATCGTGCGCCTGGGTACTGAACGCTCAGAACGGTGCTCGTCAATCGTGGGCAGTCGTGCTCAGTTCCTCGGTGATGGGTCTGAAAATCGCAGGGTCGGCGGTTCGATCCCGTCCCTGACCACCCACGTGACGGGCCGCCGTTGGCGCGGGCCGAGGTTCGTGTGTCGTTCATCTTTCGTTCATGCTCCGGGGCCTTGGCCGTCTCCCTGGGTTCCTTAGCGTCAGCAGCAACCCCGGGCTCGCCGGGAACCTGACTAACGAAGGATGGCCTCGTGACGGTCTTGCAGACCGGCAAGCTCGCCGGCATCGTCGTACTGGGCGCGCTCGCGCTCACGGCGTGTGGCAGCGGCAACAACACCAGCTCCCCCGCCAGCGGCGGCGGCGGGTCCAGCAGCGCCGCGGCCACGACCGACAGCGGTGGCGGCGCCGGATGCGCGAAGGGCTCGCTCAGCGCCCAGGGCTCGACGTTCCAGGGCAACGCCGAGCTGCAGTGGATCAAGGACTTCTCGGCCAAGTGCTCCGGCGCGATGATCGCCTACCAGGGCACCGGGTCCGGCGCCGGCAAGACGGCGTTCGGCAACGGCACCGCCGACTTCGGCGGCACCGACTCGCTGCCCAAGGACGCCGAGCAGGCCGCCGCCGACAAGACCTGCGGCGCGGGCAACAAGGGCATCGTGACGCCGATCGTCGCCGGCGCCGTGGTCCTGACCTACAACCTGTCCGGCGTCGACAAGCTGGTCCTGTCGCCGAAGACCGCCGCCGGGATCTTCCAGGGCACGATCAAGCAGTGGGACGACGCCGCGATCAAAGCCGACAACCCGTCCGCCAAGCTGCCGAGCATTCCCGTCGTACCGGTCCACCGCAGCGAGAAGTCCGGCACGACCAACATCTTCTCGTCCTGGCTCGAGACCAACGACTCCGGCGACTGGAAGCTCGGCAAGGGCGAGACCCTGACCTGGCCGGGCGGCCAGTCCGCCAAGGGCTCCGACGGCACCACGACGGCAGTGTCCCAGGCCAAGGGCGGCATCGCCTACACCGAGCTGTCGTTCGCCAAGCAGCGGATGCTGCCGTTCGCCGACATCAAGAACGCCAGCGGCTCGGCCGTCATGCCCTCCGGCGCAAGCGTGTCGGCAGCCCTCAAGACCGCCAAGGTGGACACCGCCAAGGGCGACATCCGCGTCAAGCCCGACTACGCCACGAAGACCGCTGACGCCTACCCGCTGTCCTCGCCCACCTACGCGCTGACCTGCAACAAGGGCAACAAGAACGCTGCGCTGCTCAAGGCCTACCTGACCTACGTGCTGACCGACGGCAAGGCGGTGCTGGACAAGCTCGGGTACGCGCCGCTGCCGGACGAGATCGGCGCCAAGGCCAGGACGCAGGTCGCCTCCCTGGCCTAGCGTCTCCCGGGAAGGCGGCCCCAGAACCGCTGCACCCGGCATCGCCTGCCGGCCCAGCCGTTCGCGGCGGGGTCGGCAGGTGTCGTGACTGCACCAGACCCGACAGGACGTCATGACCTCGAGTGCGCTCTCCTCCGACAGCTCCTTCGCGCGCGGGCCGGCCAGCCGCCGCGGCGATCGGCTCTTCCTGGGCCTGACCACGGGCTCGGGGATCCTCGTGCTCGTCATCATCGTGGCGATCGCGGTCTTCCTGCTGCAGAAGGCCGTGCCCGCCGTCCGCGCGGACTCCACGAGCTTTCTGTCCACCAAGCTCTGGCAGCCCGACAACGACCCGTCGGTCTTCGGCATCGCCGCGCTCGCCTTCGGCACGCTGCTGTCCAGCCTGATCGCGCTGCTGGTCGCGGGACCGATCGCGATCGGCATCGCGCTCTACATCAGCGAGTACGCCCCCCGGCGGCTGGCCAAGCCGGTCGGCTACCTGGTGGACCTGCTGGCCGCCGTACCCAGCGTCGTCTACGGCCTGTGGGGGCTGCTGTTCCTCGTGCCGCACTCGGAGAAGTTCCAGCAGTTCCTCGGCGACCACCTGGGCTTCCTGCCGTTCTTCGACCTGGGCAAGAACGGTGTCGTGGGGCGCAGTGTGCTCCTGGCCTCGCTCGTGCTCTCGCTGATGATTCTGCCGATCGTGGCCGCGATCAGCCGCGAGATCTTCCTGCAGGTGCCGTCGGCGCACCGCGAGGCCGCGCTCGCCCTCGGCGCCACCAAGCTGGAGATGATCCGGTACGCAGTCCTGCCGTACAGCACCTCCGGTGTCACCGGCGCGCTCATGCTCGGCCTGGGCCGCGCCCTCGGCGAGACGATCGCCGTCGCGCTCGTGCTGTCCCTGGCGCCGACCACCAGCCTGCACATCATCGACGCGAATATCGGGGGCAACACGATCGCTGCGAACATCGCCGCCCAGTACCAGGCCGCCGAGCCGCTCGGCCAGCAGGCGCTGATCGCCTCGGGCTTGGTGCTGTTCGTCATCACCTTCGCGGTGAACGGCCTCGCCCGGTACGTCGTGGCTCGCGGCGGCCGACGGACGTCCGCAGCATGAACATCCTGGCGGGTCCGGTGCCCGCGCAGACCCTGCCGTCGGCGGCCTTGCGCGGCAGCAGCAGCCAGCGGCTCAGCCTGCTGCGCCGCCTGGCCCTGGCCGCCCTGTGCGCCCTCGTCAGCCTGCTGCTGTTCGCGGTCACCCCCTTGCAGGGGATCGCGGACTTCCTGGTGTTCACGCTGCTGCTCTACGCCGTCGTGCAGACCGCCGTTTCCTTTGCGATCGAGGGCAAGCGGTACGCCGCCGACCGCCTGCTGTCGCTGTTCGTGCACCTGTCGCTGCTCGCCGCGCTCATCCCGCTCGTCGTGGTTTTGGGCTACACCGTGCTCAAGGGCGTGAAGCGGCTGAACGTGGACTTCCTGACCCACAACCTGACCGGCATCGGGCCGCTGGACGTCAACGGGGGCGAGTACCACGCGATCATCGGCACCGTGCAGCAGGTCCTGATGGCCATCGTCATCGCGGTGCCGCTCGGGCTGCTCGTCGCGATCTACCTCACCGAGTACGGCCGCGGCCCGCTGGCCTCCGCCGTCCGCTTCGTGATCGACGTGATGACCGGAATCCCCTCCATCGTGGCCGGGCTGTTCATCTTCGCCTTCCTGGTCATCGGCCTGCACCGGGGCTACTCCGGCTTCGCCGCCGCGCTGTCCCTGGCGATCCTCATGCTGCCCGTGGTCGTCCGCTCCTCGGAGGAGATGCTCAAGCTGGTGCCCGACGAGCTGCGCGAGGCGTCGTACGCGCTCGGTGTGCCGAAATGGGTGACGATCCTGAAGGTGGTGGCGCCGACGGCCAAGGCCGGCATCACCACCGGCGTCATGATCGCCATCGCGCGGGTGACCGGCGAGACGGCGCCGCTGCTGCTGACCTCGTTCGTCACCCCGGGCACGAACCAGAACGCCTTCACCGGCAAGCAGACCGCGATCCCGACGTTCATCTTCGACCAGGCAGGACAGGGCCAGGCCATCACCTACGACCGGGCCTGGGCGGCTGCTCTTACCCTCATCGTGATCGTCTTGGTGCTGTACGTCGGCGCCCGCCTGCTCACCCGAAGCAACACCCTGGCCCGGAGGTAGTCATGGCGAAGCGCATCACCGCTGACGGCGTCAACGCCTACTACGGCGGCTTCCGGGCCATCTCGGACGTCACGCTGACCATCGAGCCCAAGAGCGTGACCGCGCTGATCGGGCCGTCCGGCTGCGGCAAGTCCACTTTCCTGCGGACGCTGAACCGGATGCACGAGGTCATCCCCGGCGCCCGCGTCGAAGGCAAGGTCCTGCTTGACGACGAGGACCTGTACGACGACGGGGTCGACGCCGTCGCCGTGCGCCGCACCATCGGCATGGTCTTCCAGCGACCGAACCCGTTCCCGACCATGTCGATCTTCGACAACGTGGCCGCCGGCCTCAGGCTGAACGGCATCAAGGGCAAGGGGCGTCTGGAGGAGGCGGTCGAGCGCTCGCTGCGCAGCGCGAACCTCTGGACGGAGGTCAAGGACCGGCTCGGCAAGCCCGGAGCAGGGCTGTCCGGTGGCCAGCAGCAGCGGCTGTGCATCGCCCGCGCCATTGCGGTGGAACCGCAGGTCCTGCTCATGGACGAGCCGTGCTCGTCGTTGGACCCGATCTCGACGCTGGCGATCGAGGACCTGATGACCGAACTGAAGGACCGCTACACGATCGTCATCGTCACCCACAACATGCAGCAGGCAGCACGGGTCAGCGACGCCACCGGCTTCTTCACCATCGACGGTCCCGGCCAGGCGGGCCGGCTGGTCGAGGTGGACGCGACCGAGAAGATCTTCAGCAACCCGACCGAGAAACGCACGGAGGACTACATCACCGGCCGCTTCGGCTGAGCGCCTGCGGACGCGGCGCACTGGTCAGGGCGGCGGGCTCAGCTCTGGCGAGGGGCCGGGATACCGGCCAGCAGCGCGCGGACCTCGAGCTCGCGGTAACGGCGGTGGCCGCCGAGCGTGCGGATCGAGGTGAGCTTGCCGGACTTGGCCCAGCGAGTGACCGTCTTGGGGTCGACCCGGAACATCGTCGCCACCTCGGCGGGGGTCAACAGGGCTTCGGCATCGGGGACGCGGCTGCTCATCGCAGGGACTTCCTCTCCTCGGAGCGGTCGGGCGGACTGCTCGCCTGCTCCCGCACGTACGGTGTCCGATGCCCGCTGTGTCCGGTATGGCCCATCCGGGCCATCTTTGGGACTAGTCAGGGCACCGTGCACCATTATTCAAGCAGCGGGTGACGTCAGTTGCGTGAGGTCAGGCCGGGTCAGGTCAGTTCGCGGACTCGACGGCCTGCAGGGCCTTCATCCGGGCGGTGACCCGGGCGTACGCCGCCGCTGCGCGCACACCGTCGCCCTCGTTCAAAGCGGCCAGGGCGAGCGCCAGGTCCCGGGCGGACTCGTCCTGGGCGAGTTCGGCGTCGTCCAGCAGATGCACCAGGCCGCCGTAGTCCAGCTCGACCAGCGAGCGGGGGTGGAACTCCTCCAGCCACCGCCCGAGGTCCTCCACCCCCTCGGTGACCGACCCGTCGTCCACGGTCCGGCGCAACACGGCGAGCGCACGCGCGACACGGCGGCGGGCCCGGGACATCGGGGTCCGGTAGACCAGCGTCCGGCCGGTACGCCGCCCCGGGGGGGCGCCGGGGGGCCGGCCCGACTCCTCAACCGAGCCCGGCTGCAGCAGGGAACCGCCCCCGCGCAGGCTGCCCGGCTCGCCGAGGGCGTACGTGCGCTCGTCGGCGTCCACCAGCACGAACCAGCGCAGCGGCACGTGCCAGGTGCTGCTCAGCACGTGGCTGCGGTCGCCTTCGTTGTCCAGGCGCCAGCGGTCCAGGTCGACCTCGGCCCGCTCCACCACGGCGGCAGGGGCGAAGGCCTCGGCGACCACCTCCGGCAGCTCCGAGACGAACTCCGACAGCGCCTCCCACGCCCGCACCTCGGTCTGCCACGGGCACAGCAGCGTCACCCCGTCGACCTCCAGCACGAAGGCCTGCTCGCCGACCTGCGGCACGACCGCCGGGGGACGGCCGACCAGCGCCCGCAGGCCGGCCCCGCGCTCGGCGGCCAGCGCCTCGGCGGCGGTACGGCGGGGCTGATCGGCGGCGTACACCTTCCAGCGCCGGCGCGCCTCGCCCTTGAACGCCGCCAGCGGCTCGTAGACCCGGAGCTGCGCCGTCCATCCCCCTGCCAGGCCGGTCACTCCGGCATCGTCGCACGCGTGGGGCGCCCCCTGGAGGCTCCCGCCTCGCGACGCGCTCGCCCCGCTCAGCAGGTCAGGCCCATCGCTAGGCTGAGAGCTCCGGGGCACACCTCCCCCGCGCACAGCGCCGACCCTGGATCTGGGTCCCACCCTCACCAGGGCCGGCCCAGCCGACCGAGCCAAGGAGCCCCGTGGGCGTCTTCGACCGCACCGACCACCTCAAGGACGCCGGGCACGAGCAGGTCGTGTTCTGCCAGGACCCGCAGAGCGGGCTCCGGGCCATCATCGCCATCTACTCCACCGCCCTCGGGCCGGCACTCGGCGGCACCCGCTTCTACCCGTACGTCGACGAGGCAGCGGCCCTGTCCGACGTCCTCGCGCTGTCCCGCGCGATGGCGTACAAGGCCGCCTGCGCGGGTCTGGACCTCGGCGGCGGGAAGGCCGTGATCCTCGGCAACCCGGCGGTGCACAAGAGCGAGGTGCTGCTGCGGGCGTACGGCCGGATGGTGCAGTCGCTCGGGGGCCGGTACTACACGGCCTGCGACGTCGGCACGTATGTGCGGGACATGGATGTCATCGCCCGGGAGTGCGCGTTCGTCACCGGTCGCTCACCGGAGCAGGGCGGCGCCGGGGACAGCGCGGTGCTCACCGCTTTCGGGGTCTTCCAGGCGATGCGCGCCGCCGCCGAACACACCTGGGGATCGCCCACGCTGCACGGCCGGCGCGTGGCCGTCGAGGGGGTGGGCAAGGTGGGGCACCACCTGGTCTCGCACCTGGTCCAGGACGGCGCGCGGGTCGTGGTCAGCGACGTGTCTCCCGACGCCGTCGCGCGCGTGGTGGCGGCGTACCCCGCGGTGGAGCGGGCCGGGGTCGAGGCGCTGCGGACCCTGGACGCCGACGTCTACGCCCCGTGCGCGCTCGGCGGAGCCTTAACCGACCAGCTCGTCCCGCAGCTGCAGGCCCGGGTGGTCTGCGGCGCCGCCAACAACCAGCTGGCCCACCCGGGGGTCGAGAAGGAGCTGGCCGACCGCGGTGTGCTCTACACGCCCGACTACGTGGCGAACGCCGGCGGCGTGGTGCAGGTCGCGGACGAGGCGCTGCACCTGACCTCGGGGGGCTTCCGCTTCGAGCGGGCCAAGGCGAAGGCGGCGCTGATCTACGACACGACTCGCGATGTCCTGCGTACGGCGACGACCGACGGCGTCCCTCCGGCGGTGGCCGCCGACCGCTTCGCCGAACGCAGGATGGCCGCGGTGGGCCGCCTGCGGACGGTCCTCGTCCCGGGCCGGACCTGACCGCCGTACCCGATCGTGGGCGGTCTGCCGACGGCCCAGCCGGCCCGGTACGCCGTCGGGCGCGGAACCCTGTAACCTTCTGCTTCAGGGACCTCCCGGCACGGTGCGGGCGCCCGTAGCCGGATCCAGCAGACTCCGGGGCCTGGCCCCGTCGCAACGAGGGGGTCGAGCCATGGGGCGCGGCCGTGCCAAGGCCAAGCAGACCAAGGTCGCACGCGAGCTCAAGTACAGCTCGGGCTCGCTCGACCCCGATGCGCTGAAGAAGGAGCTGGCGGCATCCACGCCGACCACCTCCGGGGGGCACCCGCTCGCCGACGACGACGAGGACGAGGACCCGTACGACCGCCGCGACTAGCCGGTGCTGGAACCTGTCGGCGTCTGCTCGGCACCCGGCTAAGGTCATCCCGCCGGCCCTGCTCCGGCGCCGCCGGTCTGCTCCCGTAGGAGCGTGTCTGCTCCCGTAGCCTGTCTGCTCCCGCGTCGGCCCGGGCCGGTCGCGCACGCTCGGACGCCCCGGCGGATCCGTCCACCGAGCAGAGTCGTTCATCCGGGACAAGACAGGCGGGGGGCCGGGGGGCGGCGGCCAGACGGGCAGGGCGGGCGGGTCACGCCGACAGGCGGGTCAGGCCCACAGGCGGGCAAGACAGGCGGGCAGGCGGGTCAGGCCGACGGGCGGGTCAGGCCGACGGGCGGGTCAGGCCGGGTGGGCGCCATCCAGGTGGACCGACCCGTCGCCGGGCTCGACCGAACCCAGGACCCAGCAGGGGACGTGCCGGGCGGTGAGCAGAGCGAGCGTGCGGTCGACGTCGGCAGGCGGGACGACCGCGACCATGCCGACCCCCATGTTGAACGTACGGTCCATCTCGGCCTGCTCCACCCGGCCTCGTTCGGCGACCAGGGCGAACACGACCGGCGGCGTCCACGTGCCGCGGTCGAGCCGCGCGGACAGGTGCTGCGGCAGCACGCGGGCCAGGTTGGCCGCCAGCCCGCCCCCGGTCACGTGGGCGAAGGCGTGCACGTCGGTCTCCTCGACCACGGCGAGGCAGTCCTTGGCGTAGATGCGCGTCGGGGTGAGCAGCTCCTCGCCGAGCGGACGGCCGAGCTCGTCGATGACGGCGTCCAGCCGCAGCCGCGCGCCCTGAAGCAGGACGTGGCGCAGCAGGGCGAAGCCGTTGGAGTGCACGCCGGAGGACGCCATCGCCAGGACCACGTCGCCCTCGGCCACCCGGTCCGGCCCAAGCACCTGGTCGGCCTCGACCACCCCGACGCCCGTACCGGCGATGTCGTAGTGGTCGTCCGCCATCAGTCCCGGGTGCTCGGCGGTCTCGCCGCCGACGAGCGCGCACCCGGCCAGCTCGCAACCCGTCGCGATGCCCCCGACGATCTCCGCCACGCGCTCGGGCACGACCCGGCCGACCGCGACGTAGTCCTGCAGGAACAGCGGCTCGGCGCCGCAGACCACCAGGTCGTCCACGACCATGCCGACCAGGTCGATGCCGACGGTGTCGTGCTTGTCCATCGCCTGCGCGATCGCCAGCTTGGTCCCGACGCCGTCGGTGCTGGAGGCCAGCAGCGGATCGCGCCACCGCTTGGTGTCGAGCCGGAACAGCCCCGCGAAGCCACCCAGGCCGCCCACGACCTCCGGCCTGGTCGCTCGCGCGACCTTGCTCCGCATCAGCTCGACGGCCCGCTCCCCGGCGTCGATGTCGACCCCGGCCTGGGCGTACGACGAACGCGCGGTGCCGCTGGCGTCGTAGGTGTGGGATGTACGCCCGGCCGGCGTCATGGCCGGGCGTACGAGTCGACGGCGGCCGGCGTCATGGCCGGGCGGGCGAGTCGACGGCGGCCAGTGCGTTGTGCACGACCGTCCGGCCGCTCCCGACGTGCTCGTGGTCGATGGCGTGCTCGACCGTGCTGCTGCCGGTCACGGTGCGCGTGATCCCCTCGAGCACGTGCTTGCCGATGAGGTCCTGCTGCGGGAGCTCGATCGGGTACTCGCCGGTGAAGCAGGCGCGGCACAGCCGGTCTGCGGGCTGGGCGCTGGCGGCCGTGAGCCCGTCGAGGCTGACGAAGGCGAGGGAGTCCGCGCCGATCGAGGTACGGATCTCATCGACGGTCAGGCCGCCGGCGATCAGCTCGGCCCGGCTGGCGAAATCGATGCCGTAGAAGCAGGGGTTCATCACCGGCGGGCTGGAGATCCGCACATGCACCTCGGCAGCGCCGGCCTCGCGCAGCATCCGGACCAGGGCCCGCTGGGTGTTGCCGCGCACGATGGAGTCGTCCACGACGACCAGCCGCTTACCCTTGATGACCTCGCGCAGCGGGTTGAGCTTGAGCCGGATGCCGAGCTGGCGGATGGTCTGCGACGGCTGGATGAAGGTCCGGCCGACGTAGGCGTTCTTCACCAGCCCCTGTCCGTAGGGGATGCCGCTCTGCTCGGCGTACCCGATCGCGGCAGGGGTGCCGGACTCCGGCACGGGGATGACGAGGTCGGCATCGACCGGCGCCTCGAAGGCGAGTGTCCGGCCGACCTGCACGCGGGTCGTGTACACCGACTGCCCCGCGATCGTGGTGTCGGGCCGGGCCAGGTAGACGTACTCGAACAGGCAGCCCTTCGGCGTGGCCGGGGCGAAGCGGGTGGACCGCAGGCCGTGCTCGTCGATGGCGAGCAGCTCCCCCGGCTCGACCTCACGGACGAAGCCGGCGCCGACGATGTCCAGGGCCGCGGTCTCGCTCGCGACCACCCAGCCGCCCTCGAGCCGGCCGAGGACCAGGGGCCGCACCCCATGGGGATCCCTGGCGGCGTACAGCGTGTGGTCGTCCATGAACACCAGCGAGAAGGCACCCCGCAGGTTCGGCAGCACCTCCATGGCCGCGGCCTCGGGTGAGAGGTCGGGCCGCGCGGCGAGCAGCGTGGTGATCAGGTCGGAGTCGCTGGTGGACCCCATGCTGGAGTCGGGGCCGCCGAGCGCGGCCACCCGCCGGGCGAGATCGCTGGTGTTGGTGAGGTTGCCGTTGTGGCCGAGCGCGAGGCTGCCGCCGGTCGCCAGCATGCGGAACGAGGGCTGGGCGTTCTCCCAGGTGCACGAACCGGTCGTGGAGTAGCGGCAGTGGCCGATCGCGAGGTGGCCCTTCAGCGACTGCAGGATCGACTCGTCGAAGACCTGCGCGACCAGGCCGAGCTCCTTGTAGACGATGACGGCACTGCCGTCGGACACCGCCATCCCGCAGGCCTCCTGGCCGCGGTGCTGCAGGGCGTACAGGCCGTAGTAGGTCAGCTTGGCGACGTCCTCGCCAGGGGCCCAGACACCGAAGACGCCACACTCCTCACCGACCGGTCGCTCGGGCTGCAGGTCGTCGAGCTCCCCGGGCGGGCCGGGAGGCGTACCTGGTGCGGCGGGCTGGCCGGGTGCGACGGGCACGCGGATGCTCCTCGGTGCAGGGGAGTGGGGCCGGTCGACCCAGCCTACCGGCGGCGCTGCCCGGCTCCGGCTCCGGCCACGCCTACGGCACGAGGGGCAGCAGCGGTGAGAGGTCGGAGCGCTCGCCGCTGGCCCGTACCCGACCGTCCCGGACCGCGTCGGCCCACGCAAGGCGGCCGGTGCACAGCTGCACGAATGCCACCGGCTCGACCTCGACCGTCGCGGGCGGCGTACCCCGGGTGTGCCGGACGCCAGCGAGGCACTGCACGGCGGCGTACGGCGGGACGCGCACCTCGACGCTGCGGCCCGGGTGGCGGTCGGCGAGCGTCTGCGCCAGGTGTCGGCTGGCCAGCTTGAGGCCTTCACGTTCGGGGTCTGCGGCTGCACTGACCGCCTCGACGAGCTGCCACAGTACGGCCTCCACGTCGCCCGGAACGGCGGTGGAGCCGGGCACCTGGGCCAGCAGCGCTGCCACCGCCCCGTCGTACGACGGGGGCTTGGGCGGCATGCACCGAGCGTAGGACGGGCCTGACACGAGCCACCTCGACTCGGCGGCAAGGACAACCCCGCCGGTCGAGCTCGGAACCGCCGGGTCGTCCTCACCTGCCCGCTGACCGGCGAGAGGTCGAAGCGCACGGCGCTCAGGTCGGGACGACCTCGGCCGGGCTGTCCAGGGCCGCGCCGGCCAGCGGACCGAACAGGGCCGGCAGCGTCGACTCGTGGGCCGCGCGGAGCGTGGCCAGCGGTACCGACAGCACGTCCTGCACCTCGAGCGCGTCGCCGTCGGTGACCCCGATCCGGGCGCACGGAAGGCCGCGGGCGCTGCACATCTCGGTGAAGCGCAGCTCCTCCGAGCGGGGCACCGCGACCAACGCGCGCCCGGTGGACTCGCTGAACAGCAGCACGAACGGCGACAGCCCGGCCGGCAGGACGACCCGCGCGCCGATACCCCCGGCGAGCGCGGACTCCACGAGCGCCTGCGCCAGACCGCCGTCGGACAGGTCGTGCGCGCTGGACAGCATCCCGTCGCGGGAGCCGGCGACGAGAACCTCTGCGAGCAGCTTCTCCCGGACGAGGTCGACGGCCGGCGGCACACCGCCGAGGTGCCGGTGCTGAGACCAGGCCCACTCCGACCCGCCGAGCTCGTCGCGGGTGTCCCCGAGCAGGAGCAGCGACTCGCCCGGCTCGGCGAACCCCATCGGCGTACGCCGGGCGACGTCGTCGAACAGCCCGAGCACCCCCACGACGGGCGTCGGGTTGATCGCGACCCCAGCGGTCGAGTTGTAGAAGCTGACGTTGCCGCCGGTGACCGGCGTGGCCAGGGCCGTACAGCCCTCGGCCAGCCCGCGGGTGGCCTCGGCGAACTGCCACATCACCTCGGGATCCTCGGGGCTGCCGAAGTTCAGGCAGTTCGTCACGGCAATCGGCACGGCTCCGGTCGCGGCCACGTTGCGGTAGGCCTCGGCGAGGGCCAGCTGCGCGCCGGCGTACGGATCGAGCCGGGTGTAGCGACCGTTGCCGTCGGTCGCCAGGGCGATCCCGAGGCCGGTCTGATCCGACAGACGTACGACGCCGGCATCCTGCGGCCAGGCCAGGACGGTGTCCCCGAGCACGATCCGGTCGTACTGCTCGACCACCCAGCGCTTGCTGCACAGGTTGGGGCTGGCGACCATCTGCAGCAGCAGGTCGGCGCTGGCCTCGGGGTAGGGCGGCGGCTCCTTCGCCCGCAGCGCGTCGAGGTCGGCCGGGCGCTGCATGGGCCGCTCGTACACCGGGCCGTCGTCGGCCAGCGAACCCGGCGGCACGTCCACGACGGTCTCGCCGTGCCACAGGACCCGCAGCCGGTCGCCCTCGACGACCTCACCGACCGCCGTGGCGAGCACGCCCCACTTCTCGGCGATGGCCAGCAGGGCGCCGAGCTTGGCCGGGGTGACGATCGCGAGCATCCGCTCCTGGGACTCACTCGCCAACACCTCGTGCGGGTCCATGGACGCCTCCCGTAACGGCACGCGGTCCAGGTGCACCAGCATCCCGCTGCGGCCCATAGCGGAGGTCTCGCTCAGCGCGCAGGTCAGGCCGGCGCCGCCCAGGTCCTGTATGCCCTCGACGAGGTCGGCGTCGTACATCTCGAGACAGGCCTCGATGAGCAGCTTCTCGGTGAACGGGTCGCCGACCTGCACGGCCGGTCGGTTGACCGGACCGTCCGCCTCGAAGGTCGCCGACGCGAGCACGGACACGCCGCCGATGCCGTCCCGGCCGGTCTTGGCGCCGAGCAGCACGACGACGTTGCCGACGCCGCGCGCAGCGGACAGCTGGATCCGGTCGGCCTGCATGACACCGAGACACAGCGCGTTGACGAGCGGGTTGCCCTGGTAGCTCGGGTCGAACACAACCTCGCCGCCGATGTTCGGCAGGCCCAGGCAGTTCCCGTAGCCGCCGATCCCGGCCACGATGCCGGGCAGCACCCGCAGGGTGTCGGGATGGTCGGCATCGCCGAAGCGCAGCGGGTCCATCACCAGGATCGGCCGCGCCCCCATCGTCAGGATGTCGCGGACGATCCCGCCGATGCCGGTGGCCGCACCCTGGTAGGGCTCGACGTAGCTCGGGTGGTTGTGGCTCTCGACCTTGAAGGTCACCGCCAGCCCCTCGCCCACCGCCACGACGCCGGCGTTCTCGCCGATGCCGACGAGCATCCGGTCCCGCGCCGACTCCGGGATGTTCTGCGGGACCTCGCTGAACTGCTTGAGGTGGCTCTTGCTGCTCTTGTACGAGCAGTGCTCGCTCCACATGATCGAGTACATCGCGAGCTCGCACTCGGTGGGCCGGCGCCCGAGGACCTCGCAGATCCGCGCGTACTCGTCGCGGGCCAGCCCGAGGTCGGCGTACGGCTGCTGCTGGTCGGGCGTGCTGCCCGCGAGCTCGACCGTGTCGGTCACCCGCTCACCCGGGCCTGCAGGACGCTCCGGAAGAAGCCCAGCCCGTCGGTGCCGGCCGTGCCGATGAGGTCCTCCACCGCGTGCTCGGGGTGCGGCATGATCCCAACGACGTTGCCCGCGGCGTTGCGGATCCCGGCGATGTCGCGCGAGCTGCCGTTGGGGTTGCCGCCGACATACCTCGCGACCACCCGGCCCTGCGCCTCGAGCTCGTCCAGGACGGCCTCGCTGCCGACGTACCGGCCCTCGCCGTTCTTGACCGGCACGACGATCTTCACGCCCGGTTCGTACGCCGTCGTCCACGCGCTGGTCGTGTCGGTGATCTGCAGCTGCTGGTCGCGGTTGATGAAGTGCAGGTGCGCGTTGCGGGTCAGGGCGCCGGGCAGCAGGTGCGACTCGCACAGGACCTGGAAGCCGTTGCAGATCCCCAGCACCGGCAGGCCGTTCCCGGCGGCCTCGACGACCGTTGCCATCACCGCCGCGAACCGCGCGATCGCGCCGCAGCGCAGGTAGTCGCCGTAGGAGAACCCGCCGGGCAGCACCACCGCGTCCACTCCGTGCAGGTCGGCATCGCCGTGCCACAGCGCCACCGCCTCCCCTCCCGCCAGGCGTACGGCGCGCTGCGCGTCGCGGTCGTCCAGGCTGCCGGGGAAGGTGACGACGCCGATCTGCACGGGGGTCAGACTAGTGGAGCCGAGTCCTTGCTCCACGGGCCACGCACGGTGGTGGCGGTCTCGGACAGCTGAGCCATGACCGCGCCCTCGTTCCACTCCAGCTGCTTCTCCAGGTGCACCACGGTGCCCTCGGTCGGCCGGTTGGTGAACGTCACCCGGTCCACCAGCTCACGCATCAGCTGGATCCCGCGCCCGCCCTCGGCCTGGGTCGCCGCGTCGGCCATCCCCTTCCCGTCGCTGTCGAAGCCCGGACCGCGGTCGATCACCTCAATTACGCACATCGACCCGTCGATCCCCGCCGAGACCTCGTACTCCGACCCGCCGCCCGCGTGGTCGAGCACGTTCGTGCAGGCCTCGGACAGGGCCACCTCGATGTCGGCGATGGTCTGCTCGGTCACGCCCAGCGCCTTCATGGAGGCGGCCAGCACCCGTCGTACGGCGGGGACGGAGAGCTCTTCGCGCGGCAGGGCCAGCGTCAGCCTGATCTCCACCGGCGGACGGTACCGCCGCCGCGACCCGTGCGGACGGCGAAGGGCGCCTGGCCGCCGGCGTGTCAGGCCGGTCGGACGGCGAAGGGCGCCTGGCCGCCGGCGTGTCAGGCCGGTCGGACGGTGAAGTCCTCGATGACCGGGTTGCTCAGCAAGGTCTCGGCCATCCGCGTGGCCTGCGCAAGCGCGAGATCGGGTGAGTCCGCGTCCAGGGCGAGCTCGACGTGCCGCCCGATGCGCAGGCCGGCCGGCGCCGCGAAGCCCAGCGTCGGCAGCGCGTTCGCTACGGCCTGCCCCTGCGGATCGAGGATCTCGGGCTTGAGCATCACGTCGACGACGATCCGGTGCACGGCCACCCGCTCGACCCTACCGGCGATCCGGGCCCCCGCCCTCGCGCGGCCCGACCGCGCGCCGCGCCCCCCTGCCGCCGCCCTCCTGCCGCCGCGCCCCCCTGCCGCCGATCACGTGCACCCGGCGAGCACCCGCGATCTTGACGCTTGTGCGCGCGACACGCCGCCCCGAGCGCACAACCGTCCAGATCGCGGACAGGGTGCGGGCTTTGCTGGTCCAGGGAACGGGCAGTGGAGGCGATCTGCAGTCACGCGGCCGAGCGCAACCGGTCTAACGTCACCGGAGGCGACAGCAACGGCGGCCGCTGCGTGTCCGGGCCGCGGGAGCCCCTTGACGTCTTGCCCTGCGCCACGAGGAGTGCACGGCACACGTCCTGGACCAGCGCCGCCCTCGACCGCAGATACCAGTCGTCGGCGCTGAAGCGCCGCACCTCCAGGCCCGCGTCGCTGAAGGCGTTGTGCCGTCGCCGGTCACGCGTGAAGGCGGGGCGGCTCGTGTGGGCAACCAGGCCGTCGTACTCCAGGACGACGCCTCGGACGTGGAGATCAGCCCGGCCGAGGTGCCGGCCGTCGTCGTAGAGGTCGGTCTGCGCTTCGGTCTCCACCCCGGCGAGCGCGAGCTCGACACGCACCCGGGACTCCATCGGCGACTCACTGCGGGGGTTCAGCAGGGGCAGGACGAGCCGCGCGCCCAGCACTCCGCGCAGCCCTTTGGCCCGCTCCAACACCTGGACGAGCAACTCGGGCGTGGTCACTCCAGCGCGCAGGGACGCGTCGCCCAGGACTGCGGCTTCGTGGACGGGTTCCAGCCTGGCCGCGTCGATGATGACCCTCGCTGGCGACACCAAGAGCAGCCCGCGGTGCTCGTGGAGCTCGGCCTCCCCGACGAGCGCGCTGTGCTGGCGCAATCCCGCCTGCGGTCGCAGGTTCCGGCCTCGAGGTACGACCACGTCCACCAGAGCGTTGCGCTCAAACACGTCCACGCCGAGCATCCAGAGGGCAGCGCGGCCCGTCACGGCGGTGTCCGGGGGCAGGGAGCGACGTACCGCGGCGACACGGACCTCGACGGTGTCTTCGTGCTCTGACCCCACGTAGGCGTTGCGCAGGACGCGTCGCACCGCGCCCTCACGGACCAGGGCACGTGCACGAGCCGGGCTCCCAGCGAGTGCCATCAGCTCAGCGCGACCCCAGACCTCGAACTCCATCGTGGCAGATTGGCGCTGCGGGTCCGGCCGGGCGGCACCTCGTCCACAGGCTGACGCTGCGTGCACAACCGGGCTCGGACGTACACCAGCCTAGGCGCGCGATCTTGACGTTTTGGCGCGTCAGACGGCGTGTTGCGTGCCCTAGCGTCAAGATCGCGGCACGGGGCGGAGCGGCGAGAGCGGCGGCGGCAGCCAGGGGGCAGCTAGGGGGCAGCTACGGGGCGCGCAGGTAGCTGTCGAACGAGGAACCGGTGAGGCGCTCGTACGCCTCGATGTAGCGCGCCCGGGTCTGCTCGACCACCTCGGGCGGCAGCTCCGGGCCGGGCTCGCGCTTGTCCCACCCGGAGGTGGACAGCCAGTCGCGGACGTACTGCTTGTCGTAGGACGGCTGGGCGCGGCCCGGCGACCAGGACGCCGCCGGCCAGAAGCGCGAGGAGTCCGGCGTCAGCACCTCATCGCCCAGCACGAGCTGCCCGTCCCGTAGGCCGAGCTCGACTTTGGTGTCGGCAAGCAGGATCCCGGCGGCGGCGCAGACCGCGGCGCCGCGCGCGTAGACGCGCAGCGTGAGGTCCCGCAGCTCGGCGGCCAGCTGGCCCCCGACGAGGGCGGCCACCTCCTCGTACGTCATGGGCAGGTCGTGCTCGCCGACCGGCGCCTTGGACGTGGGCGTGAAGATCGTCGTGCGCAACTCGGAACCGTCCACCAGCCCGGCCGGAAGCAGCACGCCCGACACGGCACCCGTCGAGGCGTAGTCGCTGAGCCCACCACCGGTGAGGTAACCGCGGGCGACGCACTCGACCTGCACCATGTCCAGCCGCCGTACGAGCACCGACCGGCCGCGTACCTGCCCGGCGCATGCCTCGAGAACCGGCAGCGCGCGGACGACATCGGCCGTGACGACGTGGTTCGGCACGACGTCCGCGAGCTGCTCGAACCACCACAGCGACAGCCCCGTCAGCACCGCGCCCTTGTCCGGCACCGTCGTCGGGAGGACCACGTCGTACGCCGACAGCCGGTCGCTCGCGACGAGGAGCAGCTGGTCCTCGCCGACGGCGTACAGGTCGCGAACCTTGCCCGAGTGGACCAGCGGCAGGGGCAGGCTCACGTCAGGGCGGCCAGTCGGTCAAAGACCGGCGCGAGCCGCGCGAGGTAGCGCTCGGGGCGGCACACCTCGTCCAGACGGGCCTCGTCGAGCTGCTGCCCGGCGGCGGCGGCCTGCTCGGTCAGGGCGGCCCGGAACGGCGCACCGCGCTCCCAGGTCGCCATGGCGGCCTGCTGCACGAAGGCGTACGCGTCCTCGCGCGACAACCCGGTCTCCACCAGCTCGAGCAGCACGGTGGAGGTGTAGATCAGACCGCCGGAGCTGTCCAGATTGGCGCGCATCTGGTCGGCGTCGACGACGAGGCCGGTCACCAGCCGGGTCGTCAGGTGCAGCAGGTAGTCGGTCGCGATCGAGGCGTCCGGCAGCGAGACCCGCTCGGTCGAGCTGTGCGAGATGTCGCGCTCGTGCCACAGGGGGATGCCCTCCATGACCGGTACGACCTGCGCGCGGACGATGCGGGCCAGGCCCGCGATCCGCTCCGAGGCGATCGGGTTCTTCTTGTGCGGCATGGCGCTCGAGCCCTTCTGGCCCTTGCCGAACGGCTCCCACAGCTCGCGGACCTCGGTCCGCTGGCCGTGTCGCACCTCGAGCGCGAAGGCCTCGCAGACCGTCGCGAGCACCGCCAGCGCCGACACCCATTCGCTGATCCCGTCGCGGATCACGACCTGCGTGGCGGCCGGCGCAGCCGTCAGGCCCAGGCGCTGCGCCACCGCGGTCTCGACGGCGGGGTCGATGTTGGAGTACGTCCCGACCGCACCACTGATCTTGGCGACGGCGACGGCCGCTCGGGCCCGGCGCAGGCGGTCCCGCGAGCGGGCCACTGCAAAGGCGAGGTCGGCCATGCGGTGCCCGAACGTCGTCGGTTCGGCGTGGATACCGTGCGTGCGGCCGACCTTGATGGTGTCCTTGTGGGCCAGCCCGAGGTCACGCAGGGCAGCGACCAGCGTGTCGGCCTTGCTGAGCAGGATGTCGCTGGCCTCAACGAGCTGCAGCGCCAGAGCTGTGTCGAGCAGGTCGCTGCTGGTCATGCCGAAGTGGACGTACGCCGCCGCCTCGCGCGGCGAGGTGTTGTCCGCCCAGGCCGACAGGAACGCGATGACGTCGTGCTGGGTGACCGCCTCGATCTCCGCGACCGCCTCGGGCGTCGGCGGGGCCGCGGCGCGCACCGGGTCGACCGCGCTCGCGGGCACGGTCCCGGCCTCGGCGTGCACCTCGAGCACGAGCACCTCGACCTGGCACCACAGCTCGTACTTGTGGGCCTCACTCCAGACCCGGCCCATCTCGGGCAGGGTGTAGCGCTCGATCACGGCGGAACTCCTCAGCGGGTACGACGGGGGTCCCCACTCTCCCAGAGCCACCCTGTCGCGCCTGTCTGAGCATCTCGTGATCTGGAGCGGCTGCCAACGCCCGGTGCAGCGCTACCGCGGCGCGAACGATCAGAGCGGCCGCTCTGGTCAGCGGGCGGCGGCCTTCTCGAAGTCGTCCTTGAACTGACGCAGCCGCTGCCGGAGCACCGCGTCACCGACCGCGAGCACCTGCACCGCGAGCACCGCCGCGTTCATGGCGTTGTCGATGCCGACGGCGGCGACCGGGACCCCTGAGGGCAGCTGGGTCAGGCCGAACAACGCGTCCTGCCCGTCGAGCGCGGCTGCCGACAGCGGCACGCCGATGACCGGCAGCGTGACGTGCGCCGCGATGACTCCGGCCAGCGCAGCAGCTCCGGCCGAGCCGGCGATGACGACCTCGATGCCGCGCGGCTCGAGCCCGCCCATCCAGCTCTCCAGGGCGCGGGGAGACCGGTGCGGGGACGTGCAGCACTCCTCGTACGCCACGCCGAACCGGGCCAGCAGGGCGCCCGCCTGGGCCATCTGGTCGTGCTCGGCTGGGCTCGACCAGATGACGGCGACCCGGGCCGTGCGCTGGTCGCTGTCGAGGGTCTGCGTCACGGCGGCACTCCTGTCGCTGTCGGGAACGAGATCTCACCACGGACGGCCGACAGGGCGATGTCGCTGCGGCAGAACCCGCCGCGCAGGTGCACCGCCGCCACCCCGCCGTACGCCGCGGTGCGGGCCTGTTCAAGAGTGCGGCCGACGGCGGTCACCGACACGACGCGGCCGCCGGAGGAGGTCGGGGGCGCACCGCGGGTCCCCGCGTGCAGGACCGCGACACCCTCTGCCAGCTGGCTTATCTCGAGGGCGTCACCGGTTCTTGGGGTTCCGGGGTAGCCCTCGGCGGCGACGACGACCGTGACCGCAGCTCCCTCGCGCCACGACAGCGGCGCAGCGTCCAGCGTGCCGGTCGCGCAGGCCAGCAGCAGGCCCGACAGCGGCGTCTCGAGCAGGGCGAGCACGGCCTGGGTCTCGGGATCACCGAAGCGGCAGTTGAACTCGATGACCTGGGGACCCCGCGAGGTCATTGCCAGGCCCGCGTACAGCAAGCCCGAGAAGGGCGTTCCGCGCCGGGCCATCTCGTCGATCACGGGCTGCAGGACCGTCGCACGCACCTGCTCGACGGTGCCGGCCGGGAGCCAGGGCAGCGGGGCGTAGGCGCCCATGCCGCCGGTGTTCGGTCCGGTGTCGCCGTCGCCGACCCGCTTGAAGTCCTGCGCGGGCAGCAGCGGCAGGACGGTCGCGCCGTCGCAGAGCGCGAACAACGACACCTCCGGACCGTCCAGGAAGTCCTCGATCAGGACCCGGGAGCCCTCGTCCTGCACGGCGTTGCGGGCGAACTCCTGCGCCTGGTCGAGTGAGTCGCTGACGAGCACGCCCTTGCCGGCAGCGAGGCCGTCCGCCTTGACGACGTACGGCGGTGGCCGGCCGCCCAGCGCCGCCACGGCCTGCTCGAGCGTGCTGCAGCTGTCCGCGGTGGCCGTCAGGACTCCCGCCCCGGCCATGACCTGCTTGGCGAAGCTCTTGCTCCCCTCGAGCTGCGCCGCGGCCGCGGACGGCCCGAAGCAGGCGATGCCCGAGGCCCGGACGGCGTCTGCTGCACCCGCGACGAGGGGCCCCTCCGGACCGATCACGACGAGGTCGACCCCGTGCTCGACGGCCAGGCCGGCGACCGCCGCGGCGTCGGCGAGGTCCAGCGGCAGATTGGTCGCCAGCGCGGCCGTACCCGGGTTGCCCGGCGCGCAGAGCAGAGCGCTGACTGACGGGTCACGCGCCAGCGCCAGCACCAGCGCGTGCTCGCGCGCACCGGCGCCGACGACGAGGACCCTCATGGCCGAGAACGCTATCGAGGGCGGCCGACAGGAACGAGGCGCTAGAGCGAGACGGTGACCGGTATCGCCGCCTCGGCGTACAGCCTCAGACGAGCGGGCGCAGCTGCAGGGTCTGCTCACGGTCGGGGCCGACGCCGATCGAGCTGAACGGCGCGCCGCTCATCTGCTCGAGCGCCCGGACGTAGCGCTGCGCGTTGACCGGCAGGTCCTCGAACACCCGCGCGGCTGACAGGTCCTCGGTCCAGCCGGCGAGCAACTCGTACACCGGCGTGGCGTGGTGGAAGTCGGTCTGGGTCATGGGCATCTCGTCGCACCGCCGGCCGTCGACCTCGTACGCCACGCAGACCGGGACCTTCTCCCAGCCGGTGAGCACGTCGAGCTTGGTGAGCACGAAGTCGGTCACCCCGTTGACGCGCGCGGCGTAGCGGGCGAGCACGGCGTCGTACCAGCCGCAGCGACGGGGGCGGCCGGTCGTCGTGCCGTACTCGTGTCCGACCTCGCGCAGCCGCTCGCCGTCGGAGTCAAGCAGCTCGGTCGGGAACGGCCCCTCTCCCACCCTCGTCGTATAGGCCTTAATCACCCCGATGACCTTGTCGATCCGCATTGGCGGGATGCCGCTGCCCGTGCACGCCCCGCCGGCGGTCGCGCTGCTGGAGGTGACGAACGGATACGTGCCGTGGTCGACGTCGAGCAGCGTGGCCTGGCCGCCCTCGAGCAGGACGGTCCTGCCCGCGTCGAGGGCCTGCGCGAGCAGCAGCCCGGTGTCGGCCACCATGGGCCGCACCCGGTCGACGTGCACCAGCAGGTCCTGCACCACGCTGTCCACCGTGACCGCCTTGCGGTTGTAGACCTTGACCAGCAGCTGGTTCTTCTGCGCCAGCGCGCCCTCGACCTTGGCCCGCAGGATCTTCTCGTCGAACAGGTCCTGCACCCGGATCCCGATGCGGTTCATCTTGTCGGCGTAGGTCGGGCCGATGCCGCGTCCCGTCGTACCGATCTTGCGGCTCCCGAGGAACCGCTCGGCGACCCGGTCCAGGGTTCGGTTGTACGACGCGATCAGGTGCGCGTCGGCGCTGACGACGAGCCGTGAGGTGTCGACCCCGCGGG
>JAABUX010001838.1_pt1 | contig 31065 bp, 27 predicted proteins | sample 5561851 | NCBI WGS metagenome assembly JAABUX01 (sample SAMN10711883, study PRJNA513361) | rock metagenome | isolation source: Antarctica rocks | place: Antarctica: Victoria Land, Richard Nunatak red sandstone | collected 2016-01-03
ACTATCCACCCCCACTAACACACCCCCAACAGACGACGCAGGCAACACCTCCCACCGACCCCTCGGCCTCATCGTCGCCCGCGGCACCCTCCTCGTCCTCATCAGCCCCCTCGACGGCAGCGAGGAGATTGCGAATCCTTTCGGTGGGATGGGTGGGGAGGAGTAGCAGGGGGAGAGGAAGGAAGGGATGGGAGGGGGAAGGGGGAGGATGGGATGGGATGGGGTAGGAGTGGAAGGGGTGGTGGGGGGGGATGGGATAAGAGTGTGATGGAAGGGATGGGATGGGATAATGGTATATGCACAAATACCAAAATGAGAGGTCTAAATTCGCAAGGGAACCGGAAAGAGCTGGACCAAAAGCAATTTATATCTCAATCGGAATGGATAGCAAGGCGAGGGTACTAAAAGGATCAAAGATGTCCTTTTTGCGTGGATTAGATATAGGCATGGGTACTGTATGCATAGCTCGCAGCCTTGTGTGGTATCATATCATACTTGAAGATGGCTGAGAGTATTATACCTATATGGGCTAGATAGTAGCTTGACTTTAGCTGCAATATGATAAAGACATAACATCGATGTCTGATTCACCATCACGATGTAGGCAGTAACGTCAGATAAATTCATTGGCAAGCACACTGTATAAACTCCTTCCATGAACGCTAATACTGACATCGAATCGAAGCAAACATATACATCTATGCACAGCATTTACACATCATCCCCCTACCACGTGAAACTCTCCTCCACGAAATCGATCGTCGCCCCCGTATCCACAACCCCCCTAACAGCCCCCCTCACCTCGTCCGCAAAAGCGCCCGGTCCGCACACAGTGACAGCCGTAGCCCCGCACCGCGTCACCATCTCCTTCCTCAGCACGAGGGCAGGATCGCACCTCCCAGGCAGCATCTGCACCGTCTCGCTCCGACTCTTCACCTCCAACTGCGATCGGGGCTTGCTGACAAACATGATGATCTTGAGGACCTGCTTCCGGTTTCCCATCTGCAGGATCTGATCCATCCACGGCCTGACCCATTCGAGCGTGTCCGTCGTTCGCACAGACCAGGCCAGCACGATCTTTTGCGTTGCGACCGTTCCGGCGGCTTGACCTTCGAGTAGCTCTCGGATGTGGCCGAGTTGATGCGTTATGCCTACGCCGGCTGCGAAGAGGAAGACGGTGCCGTAGGAGTGGAGGCTGTCGAGACCCCCGTACGGGCCTTCGACGAGTCCGGTGACTGTTATTGTGCCGGTGGGGGAGGCGCGGGCTTTGTTGTAGAGTTTAGCGGTCATGCCGGTACGTTTGGCGATGATGAGGGACATGGTTGTCGTTTGTGATGAGGTGGCCACGATGGATCGTTTTCTCTCGGGTAGCCTCTCATCGGAGAAGGTGTCAAATGTCTCGGACCACGCGATCGAGAAGGGGTGGTTCATCCATAACGAAAGAGCCGGGATGTAGATGAAAAGATGTGACCCCGGCTTGAATTGCCATGGTCGGGGCATGTCGATTGTCACACGGCACGCTTCGTTGCCCTGGCCTGGAAGTGCCTCGACGGTGACCTTGGTGATCTTGCGAGGTGAGAGGTTGCGGTAGAAGATACGAAAGAGTCTAGCACAGCGCTCGAGGATCCAGATTGCGATTACCCAGTTGATATAGGCCTCTCCAGGGAGAACACCCACGCGGCAATGCACCTTGACACCAATGATTGCTACGATGGCGAGAACTTGGTGAATGTGCAGGAAGGTCTCGTAGAAAGCGTGGCGCACTATCGAAGCTGCTTGAATCATGATGACGCCGAACGCGACAGTGCTAAGCATGCCGTAGGCAAGAAATGGACTGTTGTGAAGCCCATCTGCAATGCCTTTGGAACCCTTGGCATCATGTTCGTTGACTGCCCACGCGATGGTGTGTATGACTGCCTGCGCTGTTACCACCCTCCCAATCCATCGGTGGAACAAGTTATAGGTATCGAAGCTGATCCGAAGCAAGGGTATGAATGGACTGTTCCTGCCGGCAAGGACGACCAACGGAAGCATGTTGACCATTGCCAGATGACCTGTTCTGCCACGTAGCTCGGCGAGGATCTTAGCCTTGGGATCGCTGTACCTGAGATACAGGCAGTAAAACATGTTGATGCCAAGGTATGCAGATAGTAGCACTGTGTGCAACCTCGAAGGTAAAGTCCCAACATTTCCAGCCCGTGATAGCTGGATCTCCCTGTTGTGCCTCTTCTTCCACAGCGGCGCATATATTATCTGCTTTTTGATCCTCGGCCATATAGCTGTCCGATCCTTTGACCAGTAGGACTGTTGCAAGGTGCCGGAGTTGAGGTTCAGCAGGTGTCTGAGGTGCGCATTTGCCATTTGCCCAAACCGCACACACAATACCACAGAGATGACGAGTAGGACACCAATCCATAAACTTTGTTCCAGGCTCTGATCTGTTGATAGTTCAACTCCTGTGAGGCCATGTGTGTAGGGGAGGATCTGACTCTTTATGGCGTCCTCGCCTATGAGTCCCTTCGTACTGTTGATGGCGACAGCGGCGCGTGTTTGGAGCGAGGACGTAGTGAACAGGTGGTGTATAGTGTTGAGCGGACTCATATCGATGTGACCAGCACGGTCGATGAGGTTATACGGAGTGAGGTAGGGGGAGTGAATAACGAAACACTTGGCTTGCAGAAATTGCCAGTCTTCGTCTTCGAGGTCTAGGAAGATATTAAGTCGCGTCGCGTGTGGAGCAAACAAGGGCTTTGAAGAGAGAAAGAAGAATGGAACCAAAGACCAGCTTTGTGGGTGGAGTGACAATTGGATTCAAAGCTGAAACGGGTTCTCGAAGAATGGATCTTGTGCGAGGCGTGAAGGCATTGTGTGTTGAGAGTTTAGGTACTTATTGTCAGCGCTCGGCCTTGTTCATTGTTCGATTCCTGCCTCCGCATTGTTGAAAAGAGTGTTGATGAAAAGAGTGTTGATACAGCACCGGGCGTAATGTTGTGTAGCGTAGGGATTAGGAGTGGTTAAGTGAGAAGAACCATAGCAAGTCCCCTCGGCTTGGTGTTATGGTCACTGCAACGGCCGTAAAATCTATCAAATTAGGTGAATAACCAGTATCGTGTAATTTCAGCAATTGCCTCATTCATCATACACTTGAAGTGGGGTTTGTTAGCATCACAACGACGGCGATGATGAGAATGATAGGGGAAGAGGTGAGAAGAATACAGTGTCTCAGGAGCGTGGCTATTCGACGAGATCAGTGGACTTGTTCATTGCTTAACATTACAGCATGAGCTCTGGGCCAGATTTGTCCAATCCAGCATCATGAAGAGGCAAGCTTTTCGTAGCGCCCATAACTGCCAGTGGCTGGTACGACTCTGGGATCTTACGTCCGAGACGGTCATCAGACTGCTCCAACTCATGTCGAAACAACCAGGAATGCGCCAAGGCGAATGGATTGATTCTTCAGAGGTCGTCAGAGGATGCGTGAAACAAAGGAGATGCAGAAGATGAAGATCGATTGAGCGCCAGTCGTTGTTGTCGGCGCCAAGCATGAGATGCCGAGCTAGTCTCATCTGGGCTAGCACAGCGCTTACATTATGATTGGTTCATCTCTTTCCGGATCTAAACAAAAATAGAAGGCCTCCAAACTCCCAAACCGCATCATTGCTTGGGCTTTGCCCGGGTACATTTGGAAAGACCATCCGGTTGTATTTGACGTAATCCACAGCCAGCTTGTTCGACTGCTGTGTATACGGTAGAGATCGTCAGCTCTCTAGCCGGTATGCATGCTTCACAAGGCTCCTTGTCTGAACGCCTTGCTTTGAGGTTGCACATACTCCCACCCATGGCCTCTCTCATACCTAAACTCACTTTTGTGCCGAGAGGTGTCAATAATAATAGAATCCAAAGTCTGATGTTGCTCCGATAGAATAGGTTGTCATTCGACACCGTGTTGGGAAGGAGATGAAATTCTTCCCCATAACGCTGTTGCTCCGTCTATTCTTACATAACATACCCTATCGTATTATTCCCTCTTAATTATCAGGAATTCGATTCACTACAATAGAGAGAATATGTGCAAGCCTACCATAGAAGAGTGGCAGTAGATACAGTCGGTCCTTGGGTCGGGAGATCCGGCCCAGGGCAATGGAGGAGGAAGCTCGCAGCCGGTCGACCGAGCCAACCCATTGCATGCTTTCGGATAGAAAGCATAAGTATGTACCGAAGGTAAACGACGACTTGGCATCTTCTAGATCCCAAAATTCATACAGACAGTGGATTTATTGGATTGTTGGGCCCAAAAAATCTAATCTGGCAGATATGCGACTGCCATTGTTGATTTCGGCATAACGTCAGAGCATTGGAGACATTTTCTCACAAGATCGATTAGTAATATCGTGGTCGTCACGGACTATTAGGATATGAAGAGGGTTGTCGATAGCAAGACTCATGCTCCTGGAGTGACCTGCATCAATGGGCTGATGTTCTACAAGACTAAAGCCTACCGAAGTCATCCCTGATAATACTGCCGGTAATTCGAAAAGTGGAAGAACAGGCGCTTGTGCATTGGTAGTACTTGGATACTATACCGTAGTGTATGATGATATATCGCCTGAGTTGTTAGGATTGGTAAAGCGCTTGCGGCTTGAAGGTCCTCCAAAGTGAAAGCGGCGATGATGCTCCTGCAGTAGAATGCAATGGGCATCGAGTATTACAGCATCGTGTTGAAGCTACACTCTATCTGCTACTGTAAGTTCGAAACTCAATCATGATCATGAGTATCTGTTGAAGCGACTCAGGTAGTGGCCATAAGGTTTAAATCTCAATGTCTTGCAAAGACATCTCAACCCTACATACGAATTCAAGCTTTGCAGGGTGTACACTCCTGAAAGAACTAGATACCATCATCAGAAGACATGGACCACCTCGGAAAAGAGGGTGTTGTACAAGGGCCTATATAGCTGATTGAATGGATGCCAAAGAGTACTGATATGTGACAGGCAGCCGAGAGTCTGCTGGAGCTCTGGAGAAGTTGCGTGGAGTATACGTTGAAGCTACGCAAGTTCTAGTAGAGCTGACTGAACGTTGAATAAGATTGGTAAGTGGACAGAATTAAAGACGGTATGTGAAGCACCGAATCCATATTGTGAGGGGTAATGACAGTATTGATTGACAGACAAGGCTGGTGGAATAAACTATATTGGTGGCATGACATCTTCTCCTTCTCACGCCTCATTGACAGCGATCACTCTTATGACCCAGAAACATTTCATCACTAGCTTAAGATCCCAATCCAGACATTCCTTGGTTGGCTGCTCCAGAACCACCAGGCATAGCTGGCTGGATAGGTCTGAAAGTGGACGTTGTCACTGACATGGCGTCACCCTGATGAACATTCCTCTGATGGCTCCGAAGTTTGTCCTTCCTCGCAAAGCCATTGTCGCCACTATATTTGCACCAGGGCACTGGGCAGGCGAACTGCTTGGGCTTTGTGCAGTGTCTGACGGTACAATGGCGAATTAAATCAGGCCATCTCTTGGTCATGAATCTGCAATGTTGTTCGACGCAGCGGAATAAGGGATTGCCAGATCCGTGGTAATGATCTCTCTCATGGGAGACATATTCAGCATGGACATCTGTGGTGAAGTCGCAGTCTTTGAATCGACAGCATACACCCTCTATCCAATTCCCTGGTACTCCGATGAGCAGACAAACCATGCAAGAACATCCTGGGAGGATTGCTTATTTTAGATGCTGACCAGTATGTAGGACTGGGGAGCTGTTGTCCGTCAAAGGTCGAGCGCTAGGATCATCTACAATGCTGCCATCTTTGTCGCGGATGCCGTGGAAGAAGGCCTGGTCACAGAAGGTGACTAAGGACCCAGACTTGATAGGTTCATTGTCTTGGGTAGAGAAGTTGGCTTCGCCAATGACGTTCTAGCTCGCAAAGGTGACCAGGCCTTGAGGCTGATGGCCCAGTGTCTCTAGCGTATTCGTTCCCCAATCGACGCTAGCCGTCGAACAGTCCTCAAATGCCCAGTCGCCCCAAGTCGCACACCGGGCGTCTGAGTCGGAGGTCGCCGAAGCGCAGTTGAATCTTCACGCCCTTGTGTTAGCCAATAAAAAACATTCACCCAAATATGTCGCCCTGAACGTCATTTTGGGGCGGATCAGCAAAAGAATCATCAGTGTCGAACCACGGCATCCAGTCAAAGGCGTCGTTGTCCATTCCGAGCCGTCGGCGTGATCCGTGTGGCTGGAGAAAGGGCGGATGATGTGCTGGCTTTGCAGCTAACGATGCACGGCTAACAGAAAAATGAGGGCGAATGACGAATAGAATGTGGATCTGAAGAACTGAGCCGCATATGGTGGTCGAAAGATCTGGAAGAAAAGTTGGGCGAGAGGGTTGTTTAAGTATTCGCCAACGCTAGGCCGAAATACAGGAGGGCGACCCGGGTCTTTCTCATGCATGGACACCCGCGGCTCATTACCTTAATGAATGCAGTGCTCATATCAAGAGGCTCTCATGATTCCGAGATAGCTTCGAAAATTTGTTGGAATTACGGAGATCGCCTCAGGAGACGTCTGAAAAGCACGAGATGCTCAGTCCCTCGAGAACACTTGACGGTAATGTTAGCGAAGGGAATAACAGGATGAAGATGGCCTGGGAGAGATGTCGATATATCACCATCTTCCATCAAGGTTCTCCTCCCTCTACTTACATGACCCTACAACACGACTTTCAGAGTGCGCGCTATATGCCGCACGATTGGCCTCAGGCTTGGGGGGGTGGATCGACAGTCATACCATACAACGCAGGATTCTGCCTTGAGCCAGAGACTCTGCTCAACAAACACTGATAGGAAGAAGAACGGCTATCAATACAACATCAAAGCTGCTCAATCGTCGCCGTCCGAAGGTCGACTGTAAAAGTCGTAGCCGTTCACGCGACATACTTCATATCTGATGTACCAACATATTGTCTTTGATATAAGCGATGACTGCGTTTGATCAAGACAGTAACTACTCCAGCGTGTCCAGGTACGTCTTCTGCGAAGCGAGACTAGTGAGGCGCTAGTCCCTAGCACTCCCGCATTTTGCCCTATTCCTGAGCCTTTAGCTATCAATATTGTTGAACAACGTGTTGGCAACGTGATTATGGCTATATGAATAGTACTCTGGAGAGGTAAGAACAAGGAGTTGAAAACTCTATTCCACATGATCCATGCCAAGACGCTAGTATAGATAGGGCTAGATACCTATTTCTAATACTCCCCCTTATATAGTACTATCCTATACTAGATTAATAGTAATAAAAATCTAAATAAGAAAATAATATCCCTTAGAGGTTATTATAAGATACTACTATAGCGTAGTAGGCGCTATACCTTATATAGCTTAGCTTAGTTAGATATAAGGGGTTACCTCCTTAGATAGTAAGGCAAGCTTTTACACCTATTTACCTAATAGTACCTTTACCTTATATTTGTTTTCTTACGACGTAATTCTATTATAAAGGTAGAAGAGGTATTAAGCTTAAAGTAAAGCTATTATTAAAGTAATTCTAATATATAGTTATTAAGTATTAGACTTCTAAGTAAATTCTAAATAGAGAATTATAAGAAATCCTTATAATTAGATAAATCTTATACTAATAATAATAATATATATTATAATAATCCTTAGTATCTAGTATTATATTAAGGATATACTAGAGTATATATTAAAGTAGATTAGATATATAGTTATTAAGTAACTATTATTAGAGTAAATACTAAATAGAAAACTATTTAAAATCTAGTTTATTAGAATAGATAGGTATAAACCTTATTAATAAGTCTAAGGCTATTTCTAAAGGAATTAAGATATTACTAGTATACTAGGCGTATATTCTAATATAGCTCCTTTAATATAATATCCTATTACTCCCTTAATAGGGTATTACTCCTCCTACTATTAATATAATATACCTACTAGGGTATTACTATTATCTCGCTCTACTCCCTTAACCTAGTATTACTCCTCTTCTTAGCGGTATTATATACCTACTAGGTCGCTTTACTCCGCTCTAGTCCCCTAGAGTATCGCTACTACTCTAGGTCGTCGCTCCTCTAGCCTAGTATTACTCCTCCTCCTAGTTATTACTCCCGCTCCTCCTACTCTCCCCTCTCGCGTTATAGTAGGAATTATCGGTAGAGCTATATAATAAAGGTAGGAAGGAGAATACTAAGAATAAGTAAAGTAGTAGGAGAAACCTATAAAAAAGCTCCCCCTAATTTTAGCTAAATTTAGTAGGTAGGAGGGATAATAGGTAGGTAAATAGTAGAGGGATAAAAGGAAGGTAAATTAATATAAAGCTACTCCCTTTAAAATAGCTCCCCCTAGAATATTATTAAAAAGAAGGTAAGAATTAAAATTAAATAGCTATCTAGTTATTAAAACTAAGAATAACTATTTAAATAGCTTTATAATATTTAATTTAAATTATCTAATTTCTTTATATATTTTTATAATATCTAATTTAAATACTTATTAAATAATAAGTTATTCTACTTATATAGTAAGCTTTTATTATAAGTAAGGAAGGATTTAATATATTTATTCCCTTAGGCGGCCTTTAACTCCCTAGCGCCTACTAGCTTAAATCTATAAGTAACCTAATAGATTAGTATAAGCTTTTATTATAGGTAAGGAAGTATCTATTATTTACTCCTATATAGTATTATACTATAAGTATAGTACTAAAATTACGCTTATAGAACTAGTAAATAACCGCTTCTATAGGAGAGTAGATATAAGTAGCTAGAAAGGTAGCTAGGTCTTATAACCTATTAAATAACGTGTTAGTAACGTAATTATAGCTATATAAATAGTACTCTGGAGAGGTAAGAATAAGGAGTTAAAAACTCTATTCCACGTAATCCATGCCAAGACGCTAGCATGGATGGGGCTAGATGCCCATTTCTAATAAATATTACGAGCAATCAGTATAATTTGTACCTAGCCACTCCATCTTCCTCCGCGACCCTTCTACGATGATCGTAATAGACATTGCATCCGATGGCGATAGTGTTTTGATAGTTGGCTCAGAGCCTTCGCAAGTCGTGAGATTGCGAGTTCATTCACTCTTCCTGAAATCCGTCTCCAAGGTTTTCGCTGCTATGTTTGGGCCTCACTTCCGCGAAGGCATGGCAGCAAGTGGAAAACAACCCAAGGAGATTCTGATGCCAGGAGATGACCCGGAAGCGATGACGGTACTCTGTCGAGTCATTCACCACCAATACCACGAGATACCCGACATTCTCCAACCCCCAACAGTCCTCCACGTTGCCCAAGCGGCTGATAAATATGACTGTTTGAATTTACTGAAGAATGCTAAGACCCGTTGGCTAGACCCGTACCCTGACCTCAGGATGAGAGCAAGGCTACCTGAGGAGACTCAGATGAGTGAGCTTCGTAACATAGACCAAATCGAACATGGCATGGAGTATCTCGGTTGCCTTGTGGCTGTGGCATATTTACTCGACGATGCGGGAGCCTTTCAGGAACTGACAAGCATACTGGTTCTACATTGCGCAAAATCGTACCTCGAACTTGCGAATGAAAAATGGGGAGGATCCATTATCCCTTCTACCGTCCTATGTAATATGCGTGCTTCCATGCCTTTGCTTTAAGAATCTAATCATCGGTGACAGGTATGCTGGAAGAAGAGAGGACCCTTGTACGGACAGAAATCTTGCAGACATTCTCCGCACCCCATATAAAGGGACATTATGAAGACACCGAGTAAGTGTTCCTGACAGGATTAACCAGAAGTGCTTCCTCACTAACGTCGGAAGCATACCTACTATCACGACCAAGCTACAGGAAGCGGATCTCACACCCTTGGCAATGCTACGATGTTCAATCATGGAGGTGGCCCCTAGGCTTGAACGTGTCTGCTCTCCAAGATATCAGCCACCAACGGCTCACATAGAATTCTATACTTCCAAGGAAGGTTACGTTGACAACTATCATGACGACTACTCGTCAAACGCAGAGAGCCGGTTGAAAAGAATCACAAGCAACGCAGGTCTTTGTTTAGATTGCGTACTATCCAGTGATGGCGCTATACCTACAATCTGCAGGATCCAGCACCAGGAGAGAATGCAGGACGAGTACGATACTTTGATCGAATGTAGTCTGTCAAGAAGATGAGATCATAGCGCTAAGTGGTCGTGCGGATTGGCGATGATATGACATTTCCAGTTCGACTTGGGGGGGTGGGGTTAGGAAGCCGTCGCTTGCTCAGAAGCGACATAGGAGCAGAAGCTAAGTACTGAGCATGGCTTAATCTGGAAAGCAGCCCCGAAATTGGAAAATGCCAATAGGTTTGTAGTATCTAAGAATCAAAACTTCCCTACGCTGTATTGCGAGGTGCGACTATATGGCATACCATCCAATTCGTCCGTCAATCAACGGTTTCCCTATCTCGTCCACCACGCAAAGAACTTCTCAGTCGTAATCCTAAGTCCGGAGCTGTTGAACACAGGCCATGCCTGACTACAGTAAAGAAACCTTTAAATCACAGGAATACGCCTATCATATCATAGCGCAACATGGACTCAGCTACACTTACGACCCTTGTTTCCGAAGATCAATAATCGATCTGCGGCCTCGGAGCTGTTCTTCTAATACTATGGGAATTCCTACACCCAAAACAATTCGTATCGAGCTTCATAATGAAGAATTGACGGAGACTTGACAAACCCAGCAACGTCAGTAGTACTGTGAGTTCCACTTCTTGGATGTGACCTCAGACCCGCTTTCTCACACATCACGAAAGAGGCACAGTGCTCATCATACCACTTGCGCACAGATACCAATCCCGGAGCTGCAAAGCGTAGCGTGAACTACCTATACCCCAATGGACATGGGTGCGATAGATATTGTCCGATCGAGCATGGCAAGGTACGAACGATTGAATAGGGTAGAGACAGCCCGTAAGGCACCCTAGCTGACATCTACAGCAGTACGCACATCACCAGGACTCCATTCCTCTTTGGACTCAGGATATCTGGGACCAGACCTACGACGAGACCTAGGGAGCGAATTGATTTACATGGAAGAAAAGCAATACGCACAGGCGTATTCCATGGGTTTCATCATGCCCTGCCGGGCTCCAACATTGAATTGCGACTACATGCAATAATTGATGCCGCATCCGAGAGCCCAGATTGATGTAAATTACAACATGGTACTGACACCACTCGTAACGTAGCCCTAATCCCCGTCTCCTAACAAGACCCACAACGAATCATGCTACACATTCTACGTCTACAACAATCTCTTTCCCCACAACAGCAGCATCTCGTGGTCTTCCACCAATCACTCCAGCTAGCGACACACCCGAAACAGTATCGCTATACGCACTCTACATCTCCATATCAACTAGCCCCCATCGTAAAGCTGAATAATAGAACAAGAACGATCAAGAACGTCGTCCTCAATGAACATCAGAGAATGTTGATGTTTACAACTGACCACCATATGTTGTATATCGTATTGGATCGTCCCCAAAAAAACTTCACAGAGCACATGTTCAAGCAGATGACTATAACACATACCACATTCAGACTTGCACGGACCTGTTGGGCGAGCTGCATGCGAGGTTTGGGACGCGGGGATGGTATGAACGTATGAACATGAAGTATTTGTCATATACACAATAGTAGGATGGGGATGAGCTGGAAAAATTCCCTCAAGGCTCCTTCTCAGATATATAACCAAAGACGTATAAACCAGCTGTGGTAAAGTCTGGGACTGAGTACGAAAAATCCATATCCATTGATTAATTAAGTATTACGTGTGATTCCCATAGTGATCCTTTATCCACCCGAGCGATCCCATCATCTGTCCATATTATTCGTCAAGGGTATCCAGACCCCCGTAGCGCTAACTAACCATCGCAAAGAAAAAAAACCCATCATCTACCTGCCTGCAGATAAACGCCATAGAACCTTTACCGAACTTTCCCTCTCACATTCCCTCTCCGTCTCCTCTCCCCCAAATATCGATTTCCATCCATAAGCCATAAGGAGCATTCAAACTTTCCGTCCTAATCCCCTGAACAAACTGAGGCTAGATCGTCTGCTGTCGTCCTTCTTCGATGATGCGCCGTTATTTCCGTGGTGGTTCTTGTGCGCTGTGACAGGTGCGGATGAGGTGGCGGAGGTATTGTGGTTTTGGTTTTTGGGGGATTGAGAGGTGTGGTGGGTGGTGGGGAGGGGGGAGGAGAGGTAGCCGAGGATGAGGGCGTCTGACATTCTTGGGTGGGGTTGGGGAGATGTAGTGGAGGTTGTGGTGGATTATTTTTGGGGTAGCGGGTAAGGTGTTATAAGATTTGATTATTGTTGTTTGAATTGATTGTGGAAGAGAGGATTGGGTGGGAGTAAGGTGAGATGTGTGTATATGATTGTCTTGCTGTGATTGTTTTGTAAGAAAGATGTTTTGTTTGAATGAGGTAGACATGAGAGCAGTGTCCTACCCTTTATATACATCATTGCTGACAATGGCATTGCAAATCACGGAGCTGTCATACGAGGAATAAAATCTCATCAAGCGTCATCCGTATTATGCCGTCAAATCGAACATGCTGGAAGGAAAATTGGTTGCGAATGCCGTTAACAGTTACAGTTTATGTTACGCTTCCACTGTCCATGGCTAGGATTGCCGTTGGTTGACAAAGGTGAAAATATTTTCTTGGTCATGACATGTGATGACCGCGGATAACCGACGAGTCTAGCGCGTGGAAAAGCCAAGACCAGGCCGGCTATTCACGGAGCGCGAGATCGAGGCTCAAGGGATGTCGGGATATCTATTCCTCCGCTCCGAGATAGCTCTTCAGCTTAGCACATTGCCCACGTCAAGCCTGTAGTCATCCATCAGCATTGAGCCAAAGCACCCGAGATATCGTTACTAACCCTTCGTCCAGCTCCTTACGCAAATGGTACAAGCTCTGATCGTAATCGTTCCAAGGCCAGTCTTCCCCAAAACCACTAACGCTCTCACATAATTGAGCGATATGTGCACCGACATTCTTGCCCACCCAATTGATACGCAACCCCTCAATATCCTTCAAGGGGCGCGCAACAGCCAAGCACTTTTCCATCATCGGCTTGTGCAACCGCGTCGTGACAGGACTTGACGGCACCCGGATCTCGAAGCAGACCGTACGTAAATTGGAGAAGCACTGCACAAGTATCGTATAGCCCTCTTTCCACACAAGGAGCGTCCGTCTTTGAAGCTCAGTCAGCCCCGGGGCTTTGGTGACAACAAGGAGCAAGCTAAGACGGGAAATCTGTGTCTTTGCGCGCGCATGGAAGAGATTGTAGAGGTCTTGGTCCCAATCAAAAGACTTGAAGGGCGCGCGGAAGAGATGGAAGAAACGAGTATGGAAGACCTCTTCGACTTCGCGGTGGATGGTGGAGTTGACGCAAAGAAGGTTGGTGATCTTTGCTTGATGATAGGGGCGACCGTCAAGCAGCAGTACATGGATGTAGCTGTTATCGTTCAGTAGTAAAGGATCAGGCCACAGATAGCTGAAATCGTCCTCCTTGGGTATGCGCCGGCAGAAGAGGATGGAGTAATGGTAGATTTCTTGGCGAACCTCCAGCGGGAAGCCGCAAAGTCGTCCCAACCCGGCAAAGGTCGGAAATGGCAAGGTTGCAACGAGACTCATAGTGATTGACAGATCTTTCGCCGCAGCCTTGGAGTCCAGCAAGGTTCACAGGAAGACGACCCGATTAGTATGGAAGGAAAGGGGATCAGTCAACAAGCGCCAGACACACTGTTCCCGAACGCGAACTCGTACACCCAGAAGGAATTAAGACAACTGCTCATGGAGCAGCAAATATGTGTATGATGCTACGAATTATCTGAATGAATGTGACAGGTCGTTTTCCCTCATTGGTAGAGAGCTAAGAATAGATATTAGTGCCTTGGCATCATCATCAAGATATGAGGCCTCCATGTCGAAACATTTCGTTAACACTAACGGAGGGTGCTCATAGCAATTGCACCAAAGCATATACAGTTACTAGATACGATATTCGCGGCCACTTTTGACTCCGTCACTTTAAATATAACCGTATAACGTGGTAGAATAGCCTGTCCTAACATCCTCAACCGCCTTCGCTGACATGGCTAGAACCTGACTGCTGCCTCAATGAAGCATCAATCAATGGTCCACATACGATGCAACAGCACTACTGATTCTATATCCTGCCTATTCAAAGAATCAGTTTTACTTGAATGATGTAGGTCTGTAAGTTTGGTGCCTTTTATGAGGTCGAGCGAACGACGCGCAATACAACATAAGTGCAAACGTATATCACGGCTAGTCGCTCGTTCATATCACAGCAAATCTTATGGAGAGTCTCCTTAGTTCTTCTAGCTGTACAACATAGTCGATGTTCCCAAAGACAGAAAGCTACAATCCGAAGTACAGCTCGTGATACAGATTATGAGAGCTCGCTACAGAGATGCAAGATACTCTAGATCTGCATCATCCGACGATTTGCCCCTGAGTATCCAGTCAACGACTGCGTACTTACATCCTTCAACTGTGGAATAGACCCGATCGCTGTTGAAATATCTCTGGCATGTTGCGTACTCAAATCCTGCCTGTCTGTCACTTTTGGACTCTCAGAGTATCTCAAACTCCAACGATCGGTATGCCATCGATGGGGGTAGACTATAGCGAACATACCTATCTGACTCTGAGAACAACCGTTGTGGATCTGAGGATTCTGGCCTTCACGTTCCAATGCGTCCAAGTTGACGTCCGGATTGACTACACCCAGACTTTTACGCGCCAGTAACGATAGTACTCGGTCTGGTTATGTATCGTCCACCAATTCTCCGCGTGTCATCTACTACTCTGTCAAACCTTCATACTCCCAAGAAATATGAATACACCAATAAAACTGCCTAAAAGTGGGAACGAAGGTAGCAACTGCCTAACAACGACCTCGATGCTACACACTCACTCGCTACAGCGCTGTCTTTGATGCAGCACATCATACCTCTACAATTATCAAGGCGCTAGGCACTTCATGCTCGATACTATGCTTCCACACAAAGTTATGAGTCCGTCTCCGCTTTCCGAAATACAGGCGGATCGATCCACCTCTATCGAAGCGCAAAATCGAGAAAAGCCGTTCCTGGAATCGGTCTTTCTCTGCGCGAAATCCTCCGGTCAGGATCATGCCATTCATCCCGTTTACTCTGATGGGGAAGTTTTGGTGAACATAGAAAGGATAGTGGACTGTGGACCTTATCAACCCCAATTTCCTCCATTCTAGGCTAACTGCCATTCTGTCGACCGCCCAAGAAGCTCGAGCCGCTGAGCAGCAAAATTCTACACTCAAGATATCATTCCGCTATAGCAGCAAGACCATGCGACGTGCCACAGGGCATGCAGATATCATCCTCCGACTACCTAGCCTTCCTGCCTGTCTTTGAGGCTTGAAAGTATCGATACCCGTGCAGTTATTTGTAGAGCGGCCAATGCCAGAGGTAACATACAACATACTACAGCGCCATGATAGATACTGAAATATAAGCAGAAAGGCCGAGTAAGTCTGTACGTACTCGTAATGCGTGTGAGCGACTGGGGGAGGAGATTATGTGAGTGGGTAGTTTCCAGGTAGGGATGCTGAATCATGATGTTGATACTTTGTACCCTCATGGTCGGCCTTTTGACTCATAGTAATATTGTAACAAACCTCCACGCGATGTGGGAAAGAACACACAGTACGGCGCCTGCTCGTGACTTGACAATCATACTATCGTATATATTCTCAATTACAACGTCCAAACTTGTACCCATATATATGGTATGTAATCCCGAGCTTTCTTTTTACATCACGCTCAACAACAACGACAACCTCATCCCTCGGACTCCGCTCACCATCACAACTCTTCATCAACAACCTACAAACTCCCATACCCATATATCAACCACCGACCCCACCCCCCGCCGCCGTACCCGCGCCAATATTCCCCACCTCCTGTGCATTCGGCTCATAGGGATATTTGCCGATGAAGACTTCGCCGACGAACGACTGCACGTTCGGCGCCGAGGTGGAGAGGTCGATGGAACAGGTGGGCTGTTTGGCGCCGAAGGTGAGGGCGCTGGTGACGGTGCCGTTGATAACGTTGATGCGGGTTTGATGGATGGTGCCGCGGGAGGCGTCGCCGAGGAGGTAGTTTTGCGGGGCGATGATCATGGAGGATTGGGAGGTCTGTGGGAGAGAGGGTGGGTTAGAGGAGGTGGTGGTGGGGGCGGCGAGGGAACTTACGGTCATGACTGTGTTGGGGAGGTCGGAGGTGTCTGGGACGTGATGCATGCCGAGGTTGAAATAGCTGGGGGCAGGCAGGGTTAGTGATGTGCGGATGTTGTGTGAGGGAAGGGGTGGGGGCGGTGCTTACATGACGATGTCTTCCTGATCGAGCGATTCTCCGTCGAAGAATTTGCTGAAGTCGACTACGGGGTTGTTCGGGTCGTATGAGTTGAATGGATAGGCGCTGTGGGGTTCGCTGTCTTTGTGCTGGACGGCGTAGAAGTGGTCGGTGGCCCAATTGACAGAGGCACCGAGGGTACTTGAGTTTTGAATGGTGAGAGAGTTTCGGTTTCCGGTTGCTACTTCTGTCAGCTTGGGGAACTTTAGGACTGAGTTTACTTGCCTGGCATAATCTTCCAACCCCGATATTCCCCGTACTTGTTGACCGCATCCTTGTTCACCACAGAGTACATGACACCATTATTGACATCCCAGTTCAACTTGCCCTGGTCTTCTGAGGTGATGAATGAGCGGTCCAACGTCATGGTATTTCTTGCTTTACCATTTGACCAAGGGTACCTAAAGCCTAAATCAGCATAACAATCGAAGACTTGGGTTGTTGAACTCACACTTGGGTAGTCGGGACTAAAGCATTCTTCACAAGACTGTTGGCAGTCCCAGCTACATCAAGGTCTAATTTGTAGTTCAACACATGGTCGTGCATTGACCCTAATAGATTATCATGAATATGGAAACCATCTTGGGAGTGATTGCCGGTAGCAAAGAATGAGGACTGGATATATCCAGATGCTCGGACGGTGACATGGAGAGATCCATCAAGAAAGAATTCATAGTCAAACATATAGTCGTAGTTACCAACGGTTGCGACGCTGCGTACAATGAACGCAATGTTCTTGGTAACGCTAACGTAAGTCGGGGCAGTGTGACGTTGGATGGGGTACCCAGTGTCGAACTCAAACAGACAAATGCTGCTTGGGTGAGTGTGAGTCGTCTCATCAACGAAGAAGGAGGTGTTCAGGTAGGTGGCGTAAGCTGGACAGTCATAGCCGCTGACGAGTTGGAATGATGATTGACCGAATCCAAATTCGCTATCAAGATATGCATTCGAGGCCTGAAATGGGTCGGCTGCTGAGGCGTAGTGAGCGACAGCTTCCTGTAGTCCCACCTCGTAGATGAATCTCTCTCCTTTGTATGCCACGTTATGTAGCTGCATGCCCAAATCTCTGGTTGAGGATAGGTAGAAGCTGAAATCCACTTCGGTCATTGTTAGCTTGGGTACATAGAAGACCTCACAGGGGTTTGCTTGACGTACTCCATTCTATGTATCCCTCCTTCTCATCTACAGCGAAGCGTGGTCCGTCAGGTTGTACCGGGAGCGGAGGGTTGAGCTCGTCATGCGGAAAAGAATCGCCATTGTAATCGGTGCAGGCCCAATCGCCATCCGAACTCGGACCTGGCCTAATAAAGCTTGAAGAGTTGAGCGCCAGACGGAATGCCGCTTCGGACTCATAAAAGATCCCATTGTATTGCCAAGCCACAACGGACCATTTCGCGGGATCACGACCGGTGATATCAGCTTTGAACATGAGACCGCTGAGCAAGAGATATTCATCAAGACATGGGGTTGTATTGATGCTGTAGAATTGATTCCACTGGAACACTTTATCGTCTTCAAAGGTCAACGGAGCACTCCCGGCGACTGCCAAGGTGTCATTTGGTGCTCCTAAGGCCGTCTCAATGACTAGTCAGCACGATCGACATGGGTCGGCAGTCAACTTACGCCATTGAGAAGGGACTGGGTGATATCAGCAATGCTGGTACTGATCTGGTACGAAAATGCTAGTAATTCTTTCGTATCCTGGTCGTAGACGCGGATATATCCCTTGCCCTTGTTGTATATGGAGTCCAGTGTAGTCACGGTGGTCGAGCCATTGACCACGGGCAGTGGCCCCACCTGGTATTCCTGGATATAGGGTTCAAGTGTGGCACCGAACCTGATGACAGCCCGGGCATATCGATCTGGTGCCGCCGAGCCGGAGTCAAAATAAGATAGAGCATCGGACTTCTTTGGTTGCAGAAGCTCAACCTGCATAATTCTGTTGTCCCACCTGCAAGGGCATTAGCATTAGATACGAGCTACGTAAGGAATGCTGGCAGAGCTTACGCAGTTGCAGTCGCAGCCGCTGTCAGGTTTATGCTGCTCTGAGCATGGAGGAAGGACGTCACGGCAGCCGCTTCGTCATTGGTCAAACCTGCGAAGATATTTGCCTTTGGAGCCGTTGCGGTTATCTGTCCCCCTGAGCTGCATGGGGCAGAACCGGAAGCTTGACGTGGAGTGAGAGGAGCTCTGCGCCCCAGTTTGCTGTCTTTACCACTTTGTTTGTTGATGCTACCAGGAAACATGCCATGCTTGACAACACGTGGGCTTGGTGCGCGTAGCCCGCGGCCTTGTGTAGTAAACGAGAGGACCGGGGCAGCAACGAGCAGTAGCAGATAAAGGCACAACATTGTTATCTCAAAGTCGTCTCGGTACGCTACCGAACCTCACGGTGCAGGAAGGACACCTTGCTCTTATGTATCGAGCGCCTCATACTCAAGAAAATTGTGGTAGTCCTCGCATGGAGACGGGATCATTGTGCTAAGGTAGCCTCTTACCTCACAGGTAGAGAAATTCGGTAAACGCGGTGCCGGCACGAACAGGGTTCTGGCCATGCGTAGAGAGCTTGCGTGACCCACCCAATGAAGCTATGTGGCTTTCCCTACTCGAAAAGTACCCCTAAAAGAGGGTGGCGATGATGAAGTCCACGGAGCTTTTACTTGGACAGAATGTCAACAGGCAAGGTGCCGGCAAGAGTAGACGAGGTGGCAAGGTCATGCACACATGCGTGATAGTCCACATCCTGCTGCAGGGTAGAAGAGCTATGTGGCTTTTCTGCAAGTTTTGTGGCTTCATTGTTTGGTTTTCCGGCATCTGGCTGCCATAAACCAGAGACAGTGTGTTGAAAGTGACCGTGTGGTAGTAGTTGCAAGCGTGCTGTGCGCATGGCTCATCTCGCATAAGGTATGATCTCCATTGGGACAAGAGTGAATTCGGGTTCTGAACACAGTAGCGTATCATGCACGGTCGTGAATCGTCTTTAATGCAACCTCGTGGCTGAAGGACAACAGGAGAAAGGAGCTAACCCCGCTTTCCTTCGCGAAAGGGGCGCATTGATTTGGCCGGATGTTGGCCTCTGTGTATGCAGGGACTTGTGGATCCTCATGGCGTGTATGCCGCTTGACAGTGGAACTTAGCGCTACCGTACCTGACGATATCCAGAGATTGGGACTAGGCTACTCCCGTCATGGATGATCGCCAGAGGGCCGAGTCCCGATTCAGTGGACACACACGACGTCGTGGCGGATGGTTGACGAAGGGCGAAGGGGGTGTCTCCGGTAGGTAGTAAAGTATGGCGATCGCAAGGCGAGCAATAAGGTTTTAGGGAAGCGGATGGTGGCGTAGCTGGGGCCGCTGGCCGCCGTCAGTGCGAAAAAGGGCAAGTCGTATCTGCCATCCTGACCTATGGGACCCCTGGATTGTTTAGCACCATTTCCAAGAGTGATCAGGGTCCAAGCTACCCATTACCCGTTTTCGAGGTCGAGGGATTTTCCCCAATGATTAGCTCCATCTTGCTTCCTGCAGCTACTTACCCCTAAGAATGGGCAGGGACTAGGCTGACTTCAATATATGCGCGGGTATGGCGAAAGTCAGTAACGGCGTGATGCCTACTTCAAGCGAACATTGGTCGCGTCGTCTCGCTAGCACATCCCAAATAGTCTTTCAAGATGTCTCAGAGAAGTGACCGACGTACCTTGACGTAATCAAACGGATACTTTTCTGCCAGCATTGGCCAACATCCATTCGCACCCCAACCGACTGGTGGAAATGGAGCTGTGGGAAAGAAGGAGGTGAATAGAGCGGAATTGGTGGGTCTCGAGAAAACGCGTATTCTACCCTGTATGCGGTAGTGCGACTCAAATGTACCCCATACTCCTACATGACGTGGCCCGTAGCTTTGTCCGGCAGCTCAGCCAATTTCCACATCTTTATTTCACGCAACCATGGCGTCGATGCGGAAGGAGTGATTGCCGCTGAAGACATTGTTGTAGACATCTTTGGCTTTTTCCGCGGACGCCGCCACGTCTACCATGGTGGTCTAACGTGACTGTGATGGCTCGACTCAGTGCCGTCCACCCATGATATGATTTGTGTCGACGCGTTGCCAGCTTGGTACCATGTGCAATTGTAGTATTCAGCGTGGCAACTCTCCACGATGTCCATGATCGCTGCGTCATGTTTATCCTTGGCTTCCTCCAATCACTAGCTCTTATTGATGCTAAGCTGCATGGGGATCTTCGCATATGCTTTTATACCATGAATTCGAGAGGGTTGCTATAGTGGGGTGGTACGAGAAGTATAGTGTTCGAATAGGTAAACTGGCCGTCGGTGAAGGATGGAGGAAGGCTCGATGTATATGGGTCTGTCACGTAGGGACTGGGAGAGATTACAAATTAGCAATAGGAGACAGTAGGATGATTAGTTGGCCACATGCAATGTACAGATTCACCCCCATCTTACCACGGTGTTGTTTGGCTCCGAGAAGTTCGGATGTAAGACTTGACAGGAACATATCAAGAAATGAGGCTCTTCCGGGAGTTGCGCAGTGAAGGTTACCATGTCCGCAGAATGCAGTTCATGGCAAACCCAGGCAAGGGCGAATGAGCCGTAATTGGAGTGATCATAACCGGACACTGGATCGTCGCAGCATGTTACCACAATACTGAAGCCGGCATGTTGTGATATGCAGTGTGCGTATTGGCCGACACTGGAGCTCTGACATGGGTCGACAACAATTGGACCGTGTCACAACAGCGACGCTCAACGTCCCAAGCCGACGTTGGCTATGCGCAGCGACGCTTGGAAACGCACAACGGTGACGATGATAGACTTTGTTATTCGTAGAATTTCGTAGAAAGTATAGCAGAGTCAATGAAGTAGGCTCCTCTGCCTCAGTCCAAGAGAAGTATGACCCAGTATACCTTCCCAATGACCAGCTGCTCAAGCTCCGGCACCAATGATATGGATGCTTAAGGCATTCGAAGCCGAAGAATGTCACCAAGCGCGCACAAGCGACGCAACAGCTTCCAAAGATGGCCCTGTCGTGCCAAGCCCTATTCCCGTGGCTATCTGGTGTTGTGGAAGACTCCTATGCATTGGATGATATGTTTGCAGGTGACCGTCGTCGTAGATAGCCGTCCCGTATCAATGTCATGCTGCTCGCAAGGGTTTCGTTAGAAGGTGTAGGGATTTCCTCCCATGATAGGCTCTCTTTTTCCAACAGTCAACATCCCAGGCGGGTCTGCAAGCCGGAGGTGGCCAGTATGTAATGCCAGAATGAACTTATCCTTATGATAGCGAGGCTATGAGGGCGTCATGTAGCTTGTGATGTCGGTCAATCAGCCGGATAGCCAGGTCGCATTGCCGTCACCCTCCCTGTGCAGGTATTTCGTAGCTTAGTGTCTTATTGTGCTTGGCCCAGGAGTCACACTGGCCGACACCTGGGGTTGGGCTCAGCACTCTACTCTTCTTTGGAAATGAGTAGATAGACATATTGTATCGTATCAATATTGGCTAGAATATGGTGGAACTGAAGGTGCTTGAATATCATATGCAGCGGAGCATGCCAAGACTCTTAGGCTAGCTCGACCACGTGATCCCACTTGCTGAGGGCGTGGTGTAGCGTGATATCAGCCGTCGCCATACCATCGAGTCGAGCGACGAGAGCTCAATTATATTCATGGCGATGGCCTCCTCCCATATACTAGCGCGAGGGTATGACATGGCTGGCGGCATCAGCGACTTAAGCTTTGAGGCCAAGCATTGTATCTGATTTCGAAACCGTCGTTACCGTTCCTTCCTCAACATCCAATCTCGACAATCGGCGTATGCACCTCGAAAAGCCGACTCCTTTGTCCTACGTCTGATCCTCCAAGTGGCTATTCTCATCTGCCATCTCTCCTAGGACACCTCCTGTCCTGCCGATGACACCTCAGTCTGCTACCGTGATCGGACACCACCCAAACCGCTGCCTAATTGCGAGCACTTGGGTCTGCATTTCTGAAATGACCAGCCTAGCTGGACGAACTCTGAAGCCATTGCATGAACCCTGCGTCCTAATCCCAGCGTTGGATCGACAACGTGCCCTTCTGGACAGGTCACTGTGCCCCAGACGCACGCTACGTAGGCTCGCAGCCAATAACGCCTAGATCTATCCTGCAACTCAAAATGACTGCCAACAAGAGTGCGTCATCGCTAAGATATCACCGGTCAAAGCCGTCCTCTCCACGATTACACAAGATATATGGAGGAGAGGAACACATGCACTCTTGATAATTGTCCTACATTACCAATGCCTTACGCTGTGCGTTTAGGTGTGGAGCATCAAACATGGTGTGAGAGCCTAGTCACGAGGCTGATTGATCAGTCTTGATCATCCCTCACGTTGCCAAAAAAGGCAGGTCATATTCAACAAAGGTGCATAGAAGACTGAGTTTCCTGCAGTTGGCAAAGCAGCCAATTTCGTGCACTATGCTCTTTTTGTTGCCAAAGTAAGATGACGGGAGCCGCGTGATGATATCCCGGTGTTCCAAGAACTTACATCATGAGCATATCCGTCCAAGCGCATCAGGGGGTGAGCGCTGAGCACACTCGCTACGGCGTGCTTCGCAACGTGAGCTGTATTTGCAGCTGCTGTCCTATCTCTTGACCGTGATAGCTGCTGCAAGAGCCTTCTCGTGATGACCAATGGGCTACAGAGAGCTCGCTGATACATCATTAGGCGACGACTGATGCAATGATGCGGTTCCAGCCGAGAGATTCCTTTCTCACAGCATAGATCGGCGAGGAGCAGTAGCTGAATTCAAAATGGATTGCCCAGATAGCTCGATAGGTTGAGAAAGAATGGCCAGGGTGAAGAGGTGTAACAACCAATGGATCTCCGGTATCGGCTGCATCCGCCCTGTGCACCCTCACCGACATATATTGTTAATGCTCAGGCAATTTCATGGGATTCTGCAACATGTTCAGAGCGCTTCCAATCCAATCCTCATATACTTTCTTCAAGCATACACAATGCCATGAAGTGCAACTTCAAAAATTCTCGACCATCATCCGATCATTTCTATGATTACGACTCTACTGCAGGACTAAAATCCGAGGTGTCTATCAAAATCACCATATGAGGGGCTGAACAACGACGGTGCAAATATGAGTGTATTCACTAGCTGATCTCGGAATATGTACTGACTATACGTATGTTACCCTTCATTCGCCTTTCACTTGCACTACTGAACTATCCATAATGTACTGCTTACACGCATGTCATCTTTTGTTTTGTCTCTCCTCAGGGATCCCTAATGATGGTTTCCTCAGGCTGCTCTGCAGCGGAGCTGTTGTGTAACTGCCGAAAGGCTGATGATGACTGCGTTAAAAGCGCATGTGGGCTGTCGAATTCTATGAGGGTACCATTGTCCATCACAGCTACCTTGTCAAAATCTGTTATCGTATCCAGTTTATGAGCTACTGCTAGTATTGTGTGCTTCGAAAATTTCTGCCGGATGATCTTTTGGATCAACCTGTCCGTAACGTCGTCGATACTGTGGTAGAGATTAGCCGCGCACCTTGATGTAGTGTGGATTGATCACTAACCTGCTCGTTGCTTCATCGAGGATGAGTATTGAACTGTGGCGAAGCAGTGCTTGCGCCAAACACAATAGTTGCTTCTGGCCATGCGAGAGACTGACAGCGTCGATACTAGCATCAAGTCCACCTTTCTCCTCGAGAACATCCCAAAGTCTTACGTCCTCTAGTGCCCCAATTATCGCCTCATCGGAGGATCTTTTGTACGGATCAACATTGAGACGCACAGTTCCTTGAATCATGAAGACGTCCTGTGGCAGTCCAATGACTCTGGAGCGGACGTCCTCGGATGAGAGTGTGGATATGTCGATACCATCGATGATTATGGAACCCCCATGAAGCTCTATCATTCCGAAAATGGCGAGGATGAGCGAGCTTTTGCCGCTTCCTGTTCGTCCACAGACACCAATTTTGTCCCCAGCTTGGACAGACATCGTCAGATTCTTCAGTACCATTCGCGATGAATCATAGCTCGCGTAGACAGAATTAAATTCCATGCTACCTTGCGCTGGCCAGCTAGGAGGGGGTTTTGTCTTTTCGCTAGATGAGCCCTCACGGTCAGTGCGGGCCGCGAAGTTCTTTATCCTGGCGACTGCTCCAATATGCGTCTCCAACATGGTCCAGAATTGAATAACCAGCTTGATATGCTGACTGAACAACACGACATTTAGTAAAGCGATTCCCACCGAAGCTCCCTGGATGGTACCTCGCAGCTGGGAGACGAGTGTCATCAACAGGACTGCGACTGCAGCCACGAGCAGATCTAGTACCAATTGCAGCCAGCGTTGAACTGACCAGAGGAGGTAAAACGGTCTCTGCGATAGGTCGAGGAGGTGACTGGTCTTCTTCTCCAGATCATTTTGCCACCCAAAAGCACGTACAGTCATCAGACCCTCCAAAATCTCCGTGAACTGAGAATAGAGTGGAGCCTTGGCTTCCAAATCGAGAAAACGCAGCTGCCTCGATGTTCGGAGATAGAATCTTTGGATGAGATAAAGAGCTAAAAACCATATCGGAAATGAGACAGCAGCATATGTTGAGGTGATCCCAATAAGGATGATCTGAGCAAGACACAGCACACCCGCCGTGAAAAAGTTCAGAGCTGAGGTAGGTAAGTCCATGTCGATGAGTTGGAGATCTTGCGAGAACCTGTTGAGCGTGACTCCAGTGTCGGTTGTGGAGAAAAATGACAGTGGAGCGGCTAGAACAGTGTCGAGCAGCCTTCGGTGGAATTTTTCACCTGCCTGTGGCACCATGGTGACAAGCAACTCCCAACATCCGACCACGAGGCATGCTAGGCCCCCAACCCCGAGCAGAGCATAGATACCTAGATAGTATCCTAGCTTCTGGTTCGGATGATCAGCATTGGCGGTAGCCCACCATCCTAACCAGACTTGTGGGAAGGCCATCGCGAAGACATACCCACAAATAGCAGCGATGAAACTTATCACAGCGGTCTTTCCGACAGTCTTGGTGTAGTATGCATACACTGAAAGGTCGCCAGTTCGTCTATTGGCATCGAGCTCCAATTCACTTAGGCCTTTCGTCGCTTTCACTGCGATAGGGCCATGAACGAGCTCGGTTGGGGGCGGAAAGAGCTGATCGAATTTGGTCTCTTTTGCTTCAAACCTCCAATCGGGTGCCGGCAGGTCGAAGTTGGATACGTACCCGCCACTCGCGTTGAGCTCTTGGAAAATTCCTTGCTCAGAAACATTGCCCTGTCCATCCAGGACGACAATATAATCTGCGTATGGTAGGCGTTTGACGGACGAGGAAGCAAGGATGACGGTTGCACACTGGCGATGGAAGATCCCATCCTTGCCAAGCAAACTGTGGAAAATGCGATTTTCTGTGTCGCGGTCGAGCCCACTGAAGATGTCATCAAGGATGCAGAGGTCTCGTCTGGCATATGCAGCACGAGCCAAGGCGAGCCGCTGGCATTGACCACCGCTCAATGCGATGCCCTTGCTTCCGATTCGCGTTTGATCACCGAGTGGCAATTGCTGCAAGTCCTCGTCTAAAGCGCAGCCTTCAAGTACACAATTGTACCAGCGATCATCAAACTCTTCGAACATTACTACACTATCGCGGATGGTACCATTCATGTGAAATGGAGACTGCTCGCAGTAGGCGACATCCTCGGAGAAGAGCTGCACCGTCCCAGACATTGTCGGTATCTCACCAAGGAGCCCTTTCAACAAGACAGTTTTTCCGCATCCTACTGGACCCACGATCATTGTAAGCTTTGCGCGGGGAACTTTTACGTCCATAGATTTGATCAGAGATTCCTTCTCGCTATCAAAGCCGAAGCTCGCACTTCGTAGAATGAGCGCATCGCCTTCAGGATTTGAGTATGGACTCATGACTTTCTCAAGCACCTCACGAGCAGGACTCTTCTCTCTGTGAAAGAACAACTCAGCGCCACTGCTGTCTGACTGAGAACTTTCAGCATTCGATTGGGAACTTGCATTTTTCTTGAAACTGTCCGGAAAAGGCTGCAGCCGTGCATCCGCGTGCTCATTCTTTTCCAGAAATGTCTGAATGCGCCTGAAGCAGCCCACAGAGCCCGCAAATTGGGCCATAGCCATTAGTAGTGAAGCCAAAGGCTCGGCAAGAAGTGCGAAAAGCGAGAGCGAAGTGAATGCTTTGCTAATAGTCAGGGTGGTGTTACCATCCCTGAGCGCCAGTATTGAGAACACGGCAAAAGTCAAAACTGGGGCGATCAGCTGAGTGGCGAACGAGAAAAACAGGTTGGCTATCAGGAGCCTACGAAACCTGCCGGAAACGCTGAGTTCCTCCATCCGCAGGCCATGAAGACTGGAATTGAATACTTCGGTCAAGGCGCACATCTTGACTCGTTTCATTGAGCCTAGCATTGTCGTCGTGGCGCTGATCCGTCTCTCTATTGCTTCAAGCCATTGGGCCTGGCTTTGCATGATGATGTTCAAAATCGAAACCGAGCCAAGCAAGGATACTGCATACATGGTCAGATGTACGCCCATGATAAAGGATCTGCCCAATTCGGGGGTGCACTTACCAACAGCAACCCCAACTGGGATCCCACAGGCTGCTCCCAGCTGACGTTCCAGCAAATATATTGCAACGCCGATTTCAATGATGTTCGCCCAGATCTCATGCATCGTTTGCCAACCGTTTGTTATTCGCTCGATATCAGCGCTCATTAGCGTCAGTGATGCTGATGGATCAACGTCATCTGACTTCAGCAAGGAGGTTTTGGCGAAGAGCATAGAGATTAAACCTCCTCTGGCCATTGTGATCGACCGATATGTCCAATGCTGGTATTGGGCCATCGTAATCGCGATGCCAACGTATACTATAAGATATGCACCAATGAGGCCATATCCATCATTCCGTGAAGCTACCGTGATGGGCTGCGAAGAGAGCTCGACTGCTTGAGTAATCAGGAATGGTTGGCAGAACGTGAAGCCAATGTATGCGAGGCGAGGAGGGACAGCGCAGAGAAAGTCCCATTTGAATCTCTGGAAAAACAGCAGCAAGAGCGAATGAGGTCCCTTGGCTGTAAGATTCTCCCAGACTGTCTTCACTCGCGGATAGAGATAGCCCGACGACAGATGTTTGTCCAGCCCGTATAGCTCTTCCAGCTCCAGTGACTTGGAGTAGCCCTTGATGAAAAGAGGATTGAGCCACCAGAAGACCGCCTGATTGTAGAAGCCTGCGGTTGACTCAGGTGTGACAGCTTTCCGTTTGCCGCGCAAGATGCTACGTTTCTCGATGGCCTCCACAACGACAAGGCCGGCCTTAATGGCGACCGAGACTGCCATTGCAGGGGCAGTCGCCGGCTGATATTTTTGCAACCATAACGTCCTTACTTGAGCAATGTCGAATAAGAGGGTTATGAGCAACCAAATATTCAGGATTAGGGAAGGCCGGAGGGTTCGTTGGTGTTCCATGTGTGATAGGACTCCGAGGGCGCATGCACCGATAACGCTGACGACAGCATTCGGTATGGAAGCTTTGGTTCTGATTGTCGATGGTTGTGCCCAAAGCGCCAAAAGAGCAACCTGGATAACTCCATAGACTGCATACAACACCTGCATAGTCTAAGCTTCAATTCCGTTCGTGGAATCGGCGAGCAAGAGTAGGGATTGAGGAGCCCACATACCCATTTCGAAGGCGACAAGAGGCTTCGGTCGACCTTGATGTCCCTCTTGATCAGGTATGAAATCCGGAGAGGAATGATCAAAAGCAATACACACAGCGGAAGGAGGGATAATATTGATTGCTCGAACAATAAAGTGAAATCGAAACCTCCCCGACAGTTGCCGGCCCAAGGCCCCAATGTATCGTCACTCAGCACGCATGACCCCGGTCCTACCATATTTGCGTATGACTGTGCAACTCACATCTAAAGATGCAGCTTACGTGATGATCATCAGTGCAGTTACGGCAATGTATCCACAAGATTTAGAGATGAGGTCGCCAGCAGAGTGGGATAACGAATTTTCAAATCGCATGTGTTTTATATGGCATGCAAGATGTGCGACTGCAGAATACCCCAATGCACGTGCTGCGGTGGGAGAGAATTCCAGGAGCACGGCACCGGTGTATGTGGCGAGCTTCCCACTTCCGGCTTGGGTTCGTCTTGCGTCAAGCCACACGAATCTGATTCTTGGCACTGAATATTCCTATGATGAACATCGAGGGGACAGAGTTGGAAGTCGCTAGGTCCCATGAAGCCTTTGATCTGCTCTTAAGACTAACTCTATTACACAGGCCCAAGTCGACGTGGTGGAGTCCCAACCAAATGGCCACCGACCAATCGAACAGATTGATAGGATCGGCTACTTTGGTATGCGCCCAACCAGGCGACATCCCGTATCAGACAGTCTTTTGCTGCGTGGTTCTTCCAGCGCCCCTCATGATCGACAGCTCCACCAAAAGAATGGATGAACAAGGATGAGAGGATTGATGTTGCTTACAAGAACGCTACAACCCTTGGCTTGGTGTTTTCTTCTCTCAGCTCTGTAGTGCACAGCCAGCAAAGACGGCGGCATTACCTGGAGCCAATCTGCGTGTCACCTTGCTAGAGAGATCGCTGGCCTACGGTGGAGCTGCTAGTGCAACAAAAGCCACTGTGTTATTACCACGTTCATCTGGAACACTGGCCGCCACGTGATTCGTCTAATTGTAGACTAAGTGGCGATGATAGGAGCGGCTGATCTGCACCTCGCACCCGGATCACCCGAGTTTAGCACATCCCTGGGGAAACCCTGCGTTACAGCCTGCCAACTTGGACCATTACCCGTTACGGGAGGACGGCAAAGGGAGTGGCACAACATGTGTCCGGACTGCTGGGTGTCCCGGTCGCGGAGGGCTGTTGCCCCTCTCCCATTCGTCGGCTCAGCATTGCCATCTTCAATGTCCTTTGCTATGACAGGGTATAATAAGCGAACTATACTATCCTAACCAGGGCTATCATTCTACCAGGGCTATTATTCTACCAGGGATGCCAGTCGCGGGAGGATGTCCGACCGATCTACTGATAGCGTGAGCTAGATCTTTTTGTGGGGTACCTACTTTATTGTGCTGATATTTAAACTTTTAGGGTATTCTAATGATCTTGGCTGACGGCGGCCCTCGGGTCCTTTCCCTGTTCCATGGCTCCCTCAACCTTAACTCGATGTTCGGTCTCGTCAAATCTTACCAAAATATGATGTGTCTCAGGCGCTTCCGTATCGGGCTTGATCCAATCTCGTCTGGTTCCCCTTCGAGTATAGTCCGCCCCCTCCTAAATTGAGGATGCGGGGATGGAAGAACCCGCAAGGGCCCGTACGGTTTCCGCACTAACGCTGTTAGTTCCTTCTAGATCTGGCCGTTTTATCACGCAATGACCTCAGCTCAAACGACATATGTGTCGCGCGCTTTTAACGGTACCCACTGACGAAGCAAGAAATCCTCGAACCGCCAACAATTGAATTAGGTAAACGAAATTGCCCTCCATGGAATTGCTATAGCACACAGGTCCGCATGTCTGAGTCATCACGCATCTCGATGTTGCAGCACCAATGCAGGCTTCAGGTAGCCACCCGTTAGGGTCCAAGTAAAGCAGACGCGGTCCAGACGATGTCATGAGCCGAAGACTTCACGGCTCCCCTTGCTTGTTCCTCGCACCCATAACGCCGTCAATGCAGGATCGCTTGCAATGTCTCCTTTTGGACACTCCATGAGACATGTGAGGCTACCCACCAGCATGGTCCTTGGTAGAGAAGAATACTGAGGCTGCCTTCTACTTCTTGGCGACGCCACACGTCAGGCAGGGTAGCAACAGAATTGGACCGAGAACCGGGTGCATTCCTCCTTACTCTGTTAAGGCTGAGTGCCAATGGTTCAACTCAGAAGTAGTCCACCCAGAGGGTTGAGACCATACACATGGTGGACTGGTGTTAGTAAGAGGAGTATAGGTCCATGGTACTACGACTCACTTCGTCTTCCGTAAGACACACTGGTTGGTATAGCACGAGGGCTCCACTTCCGTCACCACAGGCTCTCGCTTTCGTCAGATGGTTTTAAGGCCGAAAATAGCGATCATATCCCTGTCAAGCCTTGTCAAACATCAACCAATCTATATGGTGGCGTTTTACATGGTTCGGCTGTAGCATCGGAGGTCGGCCCAAAGCCAAACAACACAATGAAGACCTACACTGTCATATGGTCGGCGGTTGTATTATCATGATGGCATGGCTTAGCTAAGGAGACGATAGCCTCGAGAGCACTTACAGAACCCTAAGCCAAACGGGTACGACTTGGCCACGAATCATTCGTTGTGGCGTTGCTCGTTTAAGAATTTCCCTGGAATATGTGGCAATCTGGGACTTCCCCAGGTTCGGGGAAATCTTATCCCAAGATCTGCAGTAGCTCTTGCAATCCTGTAAAGCTTATAAATCACGATTCAGCGTGCCAAAACTCATCACAGACCGACGAAGAAATCAAGGTCCTGACAGGTAT
>JAABUX010001840.1_pt1 | contig 31055 bp, 24 predicted proteins | sample 5561851 | NCBI WGS metagenome assembly JAABUX01 (sample SAMN10711883, study PRJNA513361) | rock metagenome | isolation source: Antarctica rocks | place: Antarctica: Victoria Land, Richard Nunatak red sandstone | collected 2016-01-03
CAATCGGCGCCAGAAATTATCCTGACTTAGCTAAAGCGATTGAAGAGGCTTTTGGTAAGGTGTCTCTAGATAATATCCGAAGTTGGTTTACACATTGCTGTTACTGTACCTCAGCAGACTAGGAAATGCTATAAGTAAGCTACCCTAAAAATCTAGGAGGGTCAATATTTTGTGTTGAACTATCCATCTCAAGGTATTGCCCATGAGTATCTCACTTTTAGACAAACCATTCCAGCCCACAGAGGAGAAACTGATAACTCTGCATGACATCAGTTGGGAGCAGTTCAAAGCTATAGAAGCACAGCTAGAGAACAACCGGGAAGTCAGACTAGCCTATAAAGCCGGGGTAATGGAAATTATGTCTCCAATTGGAGATAGGCATGAGTACGTGAAAACAACTCTCGGCTATCTGCTAGAGGCTTACATGAGAGAGAAAGGCATCCGATTCTATGGTCGTGGTGGCTTTAGCCTAGAAGCGCCTGGTTATGCTTCTGGTACACCCGATGAGTCTTACTGTATTGGCAGCAATAAAGAAACGCCAGACATTGTGATCGAAATCATTGTCACCAGCGGGATGATCGACAGACGGGAGCTATATAAGCCCAAGAAGGTGCCTGAAGTCTGGTTCTGGAAGTCTGACCAGATGATGATATTCCGTTTGAACACGGCGGGTGAGTATGAAGAAGTGAACCGTAGCGGATTCTTTTCAGATTTAGACAAGGCTCTGTTGCTGCGTTATATCGCTCATCCTGACCAGTACGATGCTGTGAATGAATTCGTGCAAGCTATCCGCAATTAAAGGGCTGTTACTGGTGGGCAAGAGATGTTTGACAAAGCAGGTGGGGTGCCCAGGACGGTTGGTGTCTAATGGGGCTGGTTTTAACCGACGCAAGTGGTCAACCAGATCACTGCGAACTGTCCGCTCACTAATTTCTAGGGCTTCAGCCAGGCTTAAAGTTGTTGGTCGTTGTCCGGTTCGCATATCAGTAAAAACTCACTGAATTTGTAACCGTTCACGGGGGGGTACATCATGCGCATAAACGTCAAAGCCTTGCTAAGCAAAAGCTTTGGGTTTTATGCGCATCAAAATATCGTACCTAAAATGTCTAAAAGACAATTTGCAGACCAGTATAGCACTTTTGACTACTCACAATTATCCGGTATAAATCCAATCTAGACTGGTTTTCGTACTGATTACGTGTGATTTCATATTGGACGTTTTTTTGATCCCCCCCTGAACGGTTACCTGAATTTAAACAAAGTATTCATGTTTACTTTAAAAGTCTCCGTGAAGTTTGAGCCAAAATAGAATTATGTTTGCAGAATCCATTGCACTAAAGTTTAAAAAATAATATATTCAGAAAAAATCATGAAAAAAAATACAAATTTTATAGCAAGTCAACTGGAAAAAAGATATGAAATTGGGAAAAAAAGAAAACAAGACCGCCTAGTCGCGCTGTACATTAAGCCCATTAGGCAGGGCAGAAACTTTGTTATTAATGCCAATCAGTTGCAACTGATGGACGACCTGGACAAGTATTTGAAAGCTGGAGGTAATATAAACGAATTTGTCCAAAAACGCATAGAGTCTGGCGAAATTGTCCCACCCGAAGAGCCACAGGCAGAGGCAATTGTGATTCGACCAGAGGTGCAGGTGGTGAGTACAATACCTCAACTTGAGCAGCAGCTAGTGGCGATCTATGAAGCCACTGAAAATTTCACCATTCCTGGATTGAAAGAAAAGCTGGAGCAGCACCGGGCAGCGTGCAAGCAGGCGCGCAAAGCACGGAACCGAGCCCACAACTTCAACGATTTTATGTCCCAAGCCCTGAAGCTGGTTTTTCCCGACAAATCTTGAAGCCTTTATGGGCTCACACAAGACATTGCAACTAGTGAGTAGCTATGTACCAAATTGACATCGAGCAAGCAAAAATCCAACTAGATAGTTTGTTCCAAGCTGCACTGGATGGAGACGAAGTTGTGAGCACACGGAACGATCAACCCGTCTTGAAACTAGTGCGCTTTATCCAACCGAAGAAACTTCGCCAGAGTGGAAGTGCTAAAGGATTAATCTCAATGTCACCTGATTTCGACCAGCCTCTGTCAGATTTTTATGAGTATATGGGATGACATTTCTACTTGATACCCATACATTGCTCTAGTTCATTAATGACAGCCCACAATTGAGTGTTGATGCTAACAATCTGCTTGAAGCAGTGCTTTTGCTGTACTGCCTGATAGGGCATGCACTCCGCGCATCTCACCACAAAAAAGGGCAGATAGCTGCCCCGAAAGTGATATTGATTGGGAATTTAATGGTCGCTACCTTGTACCAATCTCTGGCGCACGGAACGACACCGTTGGTGCCTGCTGTCGAACAGCCAAAGTCGGCACCGAATCGCGCAGTCGCGCCGTCAACTGCAAAGTTGTAGAGTCATATATCTGAGTCAGCATCTTGGGATACAAACCAATCCCAATAATTGGCACCAACAAACAGGCGATAATAAACACCTCTCGCGGCTCCGCATCCACTAAGACTTCGTGGGAGGTTAACTCCTTGTTTTCTGCGCCGTAGAAAATCTCCCGCAGCATCGACAGCAGGTAAATCGGGGTTAAGATCACACCAACCGCCATCAGGAAGACCACAATCAACTTAAACGTGGGGTTATAGGCATCGCTGTTGGAAAAACCCACAAACACCATCAACTCTGCCACAAACCCGCTCATCCCTGGTAACGCCAAAGAAGCCATCGAACAAGTGGTGAACATGGCGAAAATCTTCCGCATTTTCTGCCCGACACCGCCCATTTCATCCAGCATCAGGGTGTGCGTCCGGTCGTAAGTCGCTCCCACCAGGAAGAACAGACTCGCCCCAATCAGTCCGTGGGAAACCATTTGCAGCACCGCACCGCTCAAGCCCAAGTCGGTGAATGAGGCGATGCCAATCAGCACAAACCCCATGTGGGAAATCGAGGAGTAGGCGATTTTCCGCTTCAGGTTGCGCTGGGCAAAGGATGTGAGCGCCGCGTAGATAATATTGACCACCCCCAGAATCACCAATGCGGGCGCAAAATAAGCGTGGGCATCTGGGAGCATCTGAGCATTCATCCGAATCAGAGCGTACCCGCCCATTTTCAAAAGAATTCCTGCCAGCAACATGTGGACAGGTGCAGTAGCTTCACCGTGGGCATCTGGAAGCCACGTATGCAAAGGAAATATAGGGAGCTTGACGGCGTAGGCAATTAGGAAACCCGCGTAAACCCACAGTTGGAAATTGAGGGCGTAGTCTTTGGCGGCGAGCAATCGCATATCAAACGTCAGCGTATTGCCGTAAAACGCCATCATCAGCGCCGCTAGCAAAATAAACAGTGACCCCCCAGCTGTGTAGAGAATGAACTTAGTCGCGGCGTATTGGCGCTTTTTGCCTCCCCAAATCGAGAGCAGAAAGTATACCGGAACAAGCTCCAACTCCCACACCAGGAAAAACAGCAACATATCCTGGACGGCAAACACAGCGATTTGACCGCCATACATTGCCAGCAGCAAGAAGTAAAATAGTTTGGGCTTGAGCGTCACCGGCCATGCTGCTAGAGTTGCTAGCGTGGTGATGAACCCAGTCAGTATGACCAGAGGCATCGACACACCATCAACACCCACCGACCAATTCAAATCCAGCTGGGGTATCCAAGGGTAACTTTCCACCAGTTGCAGACCTGGCAAAGCAAAGTTGTACTGGGAATAGAAAACGTAAACAATCAAGGCAAAATCAATCAGCCCCACAATTAGAGAGTACCAGCGCACTATCTTGCCATCTTTATCAGGCAGCACTGGTATCAACAATGAGGCGGCGATGGGAAACAGAATTATCGTCGTCAGCCAAGGAAAATTAGCTGTGTTCATAGCCCCTAGCCCCTACTTCAGGTCACACCAAAAACAATTACCAAGCCCAACACGGCCCCAAACACGATTAGGGCGTAGAATTGGGCGCGACCGTTTTCCAAGTATTTCAGCCCTTCGCCACTCACTAGTGTGAAAAAGCCTGTCAGGTTAACCGCACCATCGACAATCCGAAAGTCAACTTCCATCACCTGTCGGGCTAACCTGCGGATACCTTGGACGAAGACCCGATCATAAATGTCGTCAAAGTACCATTTGTGGAGCGACAGCTCATACAGGGGTTTGATTTTCGCCGCGATCGCCCCAGGGTCAATCTTGCCCTGCAAGTACATCAGCACCGCCAGGCTAATCCCAATCAGAGCAATTCCGACTGAACTCCCCCCCATAATCAAAAATTCTTTTAGATCGAACTCACCAGCCTTAGACACTATTTCCATCACCGTTTCACTGGGTGGATGGATAAACTCCTCAAAGTAATTGGCAAACGGCGTTCCAACCAGACCAATTAGCACCGAAGGAATCGCTAGCAGTACCAAGGGCAGTGTCATTGTCCAGGGCGACTCATGGGGATATTCACTATGACCATGGGCGTCATGGGCGGCGGCGGTTGCCGCGAGTTCTCTCGTATCCATCGCACCAGGGCCAAAGGCAGGGGTGGGTGCTAAACTCGCTATTACGACCGAACCAAGAGGTGCTGTTTTGAGTTGCTGGCGGATTTCAGGTTTATTTCCCCGGAATTTGCCTTCAAACGTGCTGAAATACATCCGGAACATATAGAAAGCCGTAATTCCAGCTGTTAGCCAGCCGACTCCCCACAGCACCGGGTTAGCTGCAAAGGCGCTCCCTAGAATTTCATCTTTCGACCAAAAACCGGCAAAGGGTGGGATACCGCTAATCGCTAGAGTACCAATCAAGAAGGTAATCGCCGTAACCGGCATATACTTCCGCAGTCCGCCCATCAGCCGCATATCCTGCGGCAGGGTTGGGTCGTGACCGACGACTGCTTCCATGCCGTGAATTACGGAGCCGGAGCAGAGGAACAGCATTGCCTTAAAGTAGGCGTGGGTCATCAGGTGGAACAGTCCAGCGGAATAAGCGCCCACTCCCATCGCCATCACCATGTAGCCCAATTGGGAAATGGTGGAGTAAGCCAGACCCTTTTTGATGTCGTTTTGGGTAATAGCAATGCTCGCACCCAAAAAAGCGGTTAATGCCCCAGTAAAGGCGATCACATTCATTACCGCCGGTACGCCTTCAAATACTGGGTACATTCGGGCAATCAGGAACACCCCAGCTGCCACCATCGTCGCCGCGTGGATCAGGGCCGATATGGGGGTTGGGCCTTCCATCGCGTCTGGTAGCCAAACGTGCAACGGGAACTGCGCGGATTTTGCTACGGGACCCAAAAAGACTAAGATAGCAAACAAAACAGCGAAAAAATTACTGAGCGAACCTGTTTGAACCAGGTCTTGCAGGCGATCGCCCATCACCTCAAAATCAAAGCTTCCCGTCGCCCAATAAAGCCCCAGGATTCCCAGTAGCAATCCAAAGTCGCCAACGCGGTTAACGACAAACGCTTTCTGAGCAGCATCAGCTGCGGACTTGCGGTCATACCAGAACCCGACCAGCAAGTACGAACACATGCCGACCAGTTCCCAGAAAATATAAACCTGCACCAGGTTGAGGCTGACCACCAGACCCAACATTGAGGAGCTAAACACGCTCAGATAGGCATAGAAGCGCACATAGCCTGGATCGTGAGCCATGTAGCCATCGGTGTAGACCATAACCAGTAAGGCAACAGTCGTTACGATCACTAGCATCAGGGCCGTCAGGTGGTCAATTGTGTAGCCCATATCCAGGTGAAAATTTCCTGCCGCCGCCCATTCAAACGTGCGGGTATAGGGTGGGTGTCCTTGAATCTGACTCCAAAGCAAGGCGAAGGAGAGACCCATCGCTCCTGCCAACAGAGACACGATCAACACGGCGTTCAACTGCCGCAGGCGGTTCGTCACCTGATTAAACGAGATCAACCCAAGACCGACTAGCATCGCCCCGACCAGAGGTAATACCGGAATCAGCCAGGCATACTGATAGATTGCTTCCATCACTGACGCCTACTTTTACAACTCTTAACTACTTGCCAAAACTGTTAACAATTGTGACACACCCTTTTTCCCATAAAACACCCCACCCGACTGAAACTGGGTGGGGTATTTTCAAGATCCCTTCACATTTACTACACCGTTTTAGGCCGAGCGACACTCCCAATCGGCTGCTGGGGACAAACCCGAGCGTGCCCCTGCATATGTTTTCCAGCGGTTTTTATAGCTGACGACGATGGCTTCTAGCGCTAATCGCAGATCATCCGGTTGGTGAAAGTTATCGAGTCTCTGGCGGACTTTGCCTTCTTCAATCAGGATTAAGGTTGGCAGGGTCGTGAGTCGATAAGAATTAGAGAGTTTGAAATTTTCGTCAGCGTTAACCGCGACCAATTTGATTTGATCCCCGCAACGCGCCTGAAATTGCAATAGCACCGGCTGAATCAAGCGACACAGCCCACACCAAGGTGCACCAAAGTTTACCAAAACCGGAATTTGAGATTCTAAAACTTCTTGGCTAAATGTCTGTTCACTAACCGACAACACCATGATCCCTCTGATTTATTAGCTTTTGATATCAGCGTTGCACTCATCTTACATCAATTGGGGATCAAGTGATTAGGTTTTAAAAATTTACCAGTTGACGCTACCAGTTGCCTGAATCAAAAGGGGGTGAGACCACCACAGCAGGAGGATAAAACCTGTGATCCCCAGGTAAGAGGGGCGGAAAAACTCTTGCCATTTTAGGGTTTGACGCCTTTGACAGATAGCCAGGAATGGAATGATGGAGGTGCGGGCTTTGACGCTTTCAAACGCTTCACCATAACGAGAAAGCAATCGGCGATCGCCATGCCAAACCCCAAACAAATGATGCACTACCAACCCAACTGAGGTGACGAGGGTGAAGGTGGTGCCAAGCCAGAGGGTGTGGGCGATACACCAAATCAACTGTCCCACCATCTGCGGATGCCGGGTGATGCGAATAATCCCAGTTTCGTAGAGATGGACTTGAGGTTTCTGGATTGCGGCAATTTCTAGTAGATTGAACGTAGCCGGATAAAGAAACACAAAGGAGATCGCCGATAGCACCCATACGAGTGTCCGCACTCCGGGAACACCTTGAACTTGCCACAGCTGCAAGCCGTCATAACGGTGGTTGAAAAAGTAAATAATCAGTACCACAGCTAGCGGGAGGCTGACTGTGGCAAACAGGATACGGTAGGGCCGTGGCCCGATTTTTTTTTCTGCCCACGGTCGTAATGCGGCCAGACCGCTATGGGCGATCGCAAACCCCAGTAAAAGACCCAGGATCACAAAATGGCTGGGCATCAACCAAGCGGATAACCTCATGATTAATAATGAAGTAATTGAAACCAAGTTAAGTCCGGTACAACCTATACCACAAAGTAGTTCAGAGGAGACTAAGTTAAGAATCTTGCTCATAGTGTCAAGTTCGAGTATTGCCTCCAACAACAGCAGGCAACAATCACCCCAAAAAGAGCGCTGCTTGGGTTGGTTATTTGCCTCTAAGCTCCTTCCCTCTTTGTGGTAGCCGTATGTCTGACCTTCCTTTCACTTTAGATCAGTTACGCATTCTGAAAGCGATCGCTGCCGAAGGGAGCTTCAAGCGTGCAGCTGATAGTCTCTACGTCTCACAACCAGCAGTCAGTCTACAAGTGCAAAACTTAGAGCGGCAGTTGGATGTACCATTGTTCGACCGGGGAGGACGACGGGCACAACTGACGGAAGCCGGGTATCTCCTGCTCAGCTACGGTGAAAAAATCCTCACCCTGTGTCAGGAAACATGCCGCGCTATTGAGGATCTGCAAAATCTCCAGGGCGGCACGCTGATTGTCGGCGCTTCTCAGACGACAGGGACGTATCTTTTACCCCGCATGATTGGCTTATTCCGGCAAAAGTATCCAGATGTGGCGGTGCAATTGCACGTTCACTCCACGCGCCGGACAGCTTGGAGTGTGGCAAATGGACAGATAGACCTGGCGATTATCGGGGGTGAGGTGCCAACGGAACTTCAGGACTCGCTGGAAATTATTCCTTACGCCGAAGATGAGCTGGCGCTGATCCTACCAGTCTTTCATCCGTTTGCTAAACTCGATCTAATCCAAAAAGAAGACTTATACAAGCTACAGTTCATTAGCCTGGACTCTCAATCGACGATACGCAAGGTGATTGACCAGGTACTGACTCGCTGCGGCATTGATACGCGCCGGTTCAAAATCGAAATGGAACTCAATTCCATAGAAGCGATAAAAAATGCGGTGCAATCAGGATTGGGCGCTGCCTTTGTCTCGCTCTCAGCGATCGCTAAAGAGTTACAAATGGACGTGCTTCACTCTACCCAAATTGAAGGGGTCGTAGTCAAGCGAACGCTATGGTTGATTTTCAACCCCAATCGCTACCGCTCGAAGGCGGCAGAAGCCTTTAGTCAGGAAATTTTGCCCCAGTTTGCCACGCCGGGATGGAACAAGGAGATTTTGCACTCGCAACCGTTGGTAACAGATTCCTTGTCAGCAGCAACGCCGCACCCTTTTGGAAGTTAATTTAAAAATTAAAGTATCAAATGTGAAGTATAAAACTTCACCATTCAGCCTTCTGACTTAACCTTCAGCCTTCTGACATGGAAGTTAACTGCACCCGTCCAGGCTGCCCCCACCCCCAAAACTATTTGGCGGATTTAGATGATAGCACTACGCTAAAGACGGTGGTGCAAAAGTACTGCACCACTTGTGGAATGCCGTTGATTTTAGCGGAACGCTATCTGCCCTTAAAGCTGCTCGGGCGAGGGGGATTTGGAGCAGCATTTTTAGCGCGAGATCGCTATACACCTGGGCTGCGCCGCTGCGTGGTCAAGCAGTTTAAGCCCTCTGGAGACTTGACCCAAACCCAGTTGCAAATAGCTCAAAATTTATTTGAACGGGAAGCAGAAGTTTTAGAGGAGCTGGGCAGCCAACACGATCAAATTCCCAACTTGTTTGCTTTCTTTGAGTTGACCGTTCCCAGTTTGCAACCAGGAAAGCAGGACAAGCTTTTCTATCTGGTGCAGGAATTTATTGATGGGCAAAACCTGGAGGAGGAACTAGCTGAAAAAGGAAAGTTCTCCGAGGCAGAGGTGTTAGAGGTGCTATGGCTTATCCTCCCAGTGCTGAAGTTTGTGCATGAAAATGGCTCTATTCATCGAGATATCAAGCCCTCTAACATGATGCGCGATCGCCGGGGGCGGCTCTACCTGTTAGATTTTGGTGCGGTTAAGCAGGTGGCGAAGGTAGCGGGTTCGGCGTCAGGGCGTTCGACTGGAATTTATTCAATGGGGTTTGCACCACCAGAGCAAATGGCTGGGGGAGAAGTTTACCCATCAACAGATTTGTATGCCTTAGCTGTAACTTGCCTGACGTTGCTAACTGGTAAGGAGGCAACAGAGCTGTTTGATGCCTACAGCAACCAGTGGAACTGGCGACCCTATGCCCAAGTAAGCGATCGCCTTGCCGCTGTTTTAGACCGGATGCTTTTACCGGCACCGAACCAACGTTTTCAGTCAGCACAGGAGGTAATGAACGCCCTCACCCCGCAGCAAACACCCCCGACGACAACTCAACCAACCGTGCAACTAGTGTCACCAACCCAGACGCCTAGGAGCGCAGTTGGACAGCCAACGCCTCAGCCACAAGCCACCGTGCTCCCGCCAAGGTCTCCTCGACGGGCGTTTTCTACCCTAGAGTTGTTAGCTGGGGCTGGCTTTAGTGGGTTTGAGGGCGGGTTGATTGCGCTCGCGCTTTTCAGTTTGCTGCACTCACCAGCAATTACCCTGGGTGCTTCGGCACTGATTTTAGGCGCTCTGATTTTTGCCCAATCCCGCCGCTGGATTGAAAAAATGGATCTGTTAATTATTGCTGGAATCACACTCTTGATTATCTTTTTCGTCCCAGTCTTGCAGGGCGCTCTTTCCATCCAGGAGGTAGGATTCCTGTCGGTTGCAGCTGGGTTACTCGCGATCGCACTGACAGCGCTGTTTCGTCTGATTTACAAATTGCTTTCCCTAGTGTTTTAAGTGAATGGCGCTACAAGCCATCTATAGCTATGTCCGAGAAAAAGGAAACAGCAGTTCTCGTCTTAGCCCTCCTGATCACGCTGGGATTGGTGGGGGGTGGTATTTGGTGGTTTACTAAAGGCTCTAGCATTAACTTGGGTGGTTTAGTCAAAAATCAATCCCAGCCAACTGGGGAGTCTAACGTCAAAAGTTTCGCCCAAGTCCAAAACGTCCCTGCTGGGCTATTTAGTTATGGCGGTAGCACAACTTGGGCACCTATCCGTGGAGAAGTTGACCCAGCGATTCAAACCGTCTGGCCTCAATTTCGGTTGCGCTACACTGAACCAACAGCCGAAGCCCCCGGTTCTGGCAGTGGCATCAAAATGCTGTTGAATAACCAGCTGGCTTTTTCTCAGTCCTCTCGCTCCATTAAAGATCAGGAATACCAGCAAGCTCAAGCTAGGGGTTTCACCCTCAAAGAAATTCCGGTGGCAATTGACGGGATTGCGATCGCCGTTAACCCCAAGCTCAACCTCCCTGGTATAACTGTCGCCCAGCTCAAGGATATTTACACCGGCAAGCTGACCAACTGGAATCAAGTCGGCGGACCAGATTTGCCCATAACACCTTACTCTCGTCGCCTTGAAGACAGTGGCACGGTTGAATTTTTCGTGGAAAACGTTTTGGCAGGTCAGAAGTTTGGTGCCAATGTTCAGTTCATACCCACAACCACCCAAGCCCTGAGAGCAATGGCGACCAATCAAGGGGGCATTTACTACGCCTCCGCACCGGAAGTGGTCAGCCAGTGTAGCGTCAAATCCCTATCGCTGGGTCGTAGATCGAATCAACGGGTTCCGCCCTACCAGGAGCCTTTCGTATCCCTTGCTCAATGTCCAAACCAGCGCAATCAGCTCAATGCAGCTGCCTTTAAAAGTGGTCAGTACCCCATTACTCGGCGGTTGTTCGTGATTGTTAAACAGAATGGTCAAATCGATCAACAAGCTGGTGAGGCCTACGCCAAATTACTGCTGACCGAGCAGGGGCAGGAACTGATCACCAATACTGGTTTTGTCAGGATTCGCTGAATCCGGCGATTATACCATCAACTGTCAACTAACTCTAGTAATAGAATCAGCTGGCAAACAGATGAGATTATCACCTTGTGTAAGGAGCAAACCGCGTTGGCGCAACTTGCCCATCAGGCGGGTTACGGTTACACGAGTGGAGCCAATGGCGCTGCCAATTTGAGCATGGGTAAGAGGAAATGGTAGACAATAGCCGCGAAGAACTTCATCTTCGCCGAGTGACGCCTCTCCATACTCTTCAATTAACAGCGTGAGAAACCCCAAGAGTCGGTCAATCGTTCGTCGCTGCCCCAAGGCACTCAGCCACAGGAGCTTGCGCTGGTGCTGGTAGCGAAACGCATCCAGCACCTCGCGCCGGAAGTGGGGCCAGTTGTCTAGATCGTGCCAGTACATCCACACTACCGAAGTTTGGTCAACATGGGCGTAACTCTGGAGTTTAAAAGGTGACTGAGCGACAATTTCAAACGGCTGTCCTGCCCCAACGAAGCCTAAGAAAGCTTCTTCTGGGGTTCTGTTAATTCGTCGAGACGTTAGCTGACTCGCTGTAGCGCTGACTTGGGAGATACCCACGAGTCGGACAGCACCCCGTTGCACCAAATACAGTAGCCCAGACCGAGCTGGAATTCGCTCATCTTTGCTAAAGGTGCGGAATCGGTAGTGTTCCTGAGACCAGTCAAGAATCCGTTGCCAGGTCAAAAAAGGCCGTGATGGCTCTGAAGGGGATGGAGAATGCATAGTTCGAAGCAGATGGCAATAGACAAACAAGTCAGAGAAGGCGCAGCTGAGTGCCTCTATGGTGACAGGCTGGAGTTCACACTCCAAACCTGAGCCATTCGTAGGTACAAAGCTAGCTTTAATGTACATTTATATGACTTACTGTAAACTCATAGTAGCAAAAATTACTTGATGTTAATCAATTTTGTACAGTTCTCATTTTTGCTAATGTTGCTAAAAGTTACAACCCAAGAAAGGTGGCAATGATTGAATAATGCCGGTTAAAAGCAGGTATGCTAGTAGGGGGTGTATGCATTGCCCCTATGTACTGTGAATCAAGAGCTACCAGCTGTTGCCTATTCATCAGTTAGCCAGCTGCTGTTATTGTGAGTACGATCGCCACACTTGTTAGATTAAAAGTCAGAAAAAGTCATATTATGCTACCTCACAAAGAAAGCAGGGAGCCAGAGCGGCTGGCATTGGCGTTTAGATATAAAGTTTTGTTAAAATATCGGATTAAAAATTTAATTTTAGCTAAAATAACATGGTGTGAGGAGCGAACCAGTCAGGGCACCGAGACGAAACACGGCAAGTCGTCGGTGCCCTTTCTGATTTAAGGGAGTTCAAAGCACAAATTCTTCAATTGCCGCCGCCGCCCCGTCTTGTTCTACGCTGGGTGCTACCCACTGAGCAACAGCCTTGACCGCTGCTGGTGCATTGCCCATCGCTACACCGATCCGAGCGTACTCAAGCATCTCGACATCGTTGAAGTTATCGCCAATAGTCATGACGTTGGCAGGTTGTAGCCCCAGCAACTCTTCGGCTAAGTAACGAACCCCAGTTCCCTTGTTTACAAAGGGGTTAGTGGCTTCAAAAAAGGTGGCAACCGATTTGGTCAGGTAGAGTTCAGCTGGGGTGTATTGCTGGCGCAAACTTCCTAGTAACTGGTCGATTACAGCTGTGTCGTCACTTAGAGCCAGAACTTTTGTGGGTTCATCGGTTAGGACTTGACGCAAGTCCCCGACTGCGATCGCTTCAATGCCAGAGCGTTCTGAGTAAATTTGCGTTTGGGGGGTTAACTCCCGGACAAACAACTGGTCGTTGATATAAAAGTGGACAGAAAGCAGATTTAGCAGATGAGGCTGCTCAAAGTAGTCCAAAAGCTGGTGTGCAGTTTGCTTAGAAACAGGCCAGTGGCGATGAAGTTGCTGCGTGGCAGGGTCTTGAATCCAAGCTCCCTGGTAGGCTAGGAGCGGCAGAGTCGAGCCTACTTCCCGGTGGAACCGCAAGGCTGAGCGGTACATCCGACCGGTGGCGATCGCCACCTGAACGCCCCGCTCTTTCGCCGCCTGAATGGCGCGGAGTACCGGTAGGCGAATTTCATTAGACTCCCCAGCGATCGTGCCATCGATATCCAGTACTAGCAGTTGAATCTCGTCCGGCTCTGCACTCGCTGTTTTTTCTACATCCTGATCAGCCACAGATGCTTTGTGCATAATTGAAAAGTCAGTTTCGCAGATGTCTCCCAGTAAGAGGTTAACAGGCTAAGCGCCGATCCGTTGTTACTAGAGAAGCCTACTTTTGCCGTACTGGAATCTCAATCCAAAACTCTGTTCCTTGTCCTGGTTCTGACTTGCACAGTATTGACCCCCTATGCTTATCGACTACGATCTGATAGCTGATCGATAACCCCAAGCCTGTGCCCTTACCCACTGGCTTAGTCGTGAAAAAGGGGTCAAATATTCGCGTCCTTACCTCCTGGGTGATCCCTGGACCGTTATCGGCAATTCCCACCGCAATATAATCGGGGTTTAACTCAAGAGTCCGAATTGTGATTGTGCTGGGGTCAACCCTATTTTCATCTAACTGGCGTTGCTGGTTGTAACTATCTAGGGCATCAAGTGCATTACTGAGAATATTCATAAACACCTGATTGAGTTGCCCAGCATAGCACTCCACCGACGGCAAATCACCATATTCTTTAACTAGTTCGATGCCAGGATGTTTGCCGTGGGCTTTCAGCCGGTTTTGCAGGATTAATAGCGTGCTATCAATCCCCTCATGAATATCAACCTGCTTCATTTCTGCTTCGTCAAGGCGAGAGAAATTCCGCAGCGACAGCACAATCTGACGGATGCGCTCAGCGCCAACATTCATTGAATCCAACATTTTGGGCAGATCCTCAATTAGGAAATCCAGGTCAATATCTTCGATCTGCTCCTGGATTTCAGGCACCGGGTTGGGATAATGCTGCTGATACAGGTGCACCAGAGCCAGCAAGTCTTGGGTGTAGTTGTGAGTGTGGGTGAGGTTGCCGTAGATGAAGCTAACCGGATTGTTGATCTCATGGGCTACACCAGCAACCATTTGTCCCAGACTAGACATTTTTTCAGTCTGAATCAGCTGGGATTGGGTTTGTTGTAACTCTTGCAGGGCTCGGGCAAGTTTTTCAGCTTTAGCTAGAGCATCGGCATGGGCATCGACAAGACTGGCTTGACTTGTTTGCAGTGCTTCGGTATTTGTCTGAATCTTGCCAGCCATTTGATCAAATGCGGCTGAAACTTGTGCTATTTCATCAGAGCCTTGTAATCTGGCGCGAACACTAAGCTCTCCTTTAGCCAAGCTGTTGCTTGCTGCAACCAGTCGAACAACGCGCCGGGTTAAAGTTTTGTCAAAAAAGAACCATACTGCAATACAAAGCAGCGCTAACACAGCACTGGATTCGAGCGATCGCGCTAAAGCATCTTTGTATGACCGCTGTTTTAATGCAGAGATGTCATACTCTAACAAAAGAACACCCACTTTTGAAGGACGAATTTCGCCCGGAACACTTCCTAATACAACCGGGTAAATTGCCTGTATACTTTGTTTATCCTCAGATATTACGACAAAGCCTGACAGCTTTTCACGCACCCTTTCAAAGCTTGATAAGCGATTTGAGAATGGAGTATTACTCACTTTTTGAGTCCGCAGTTCATATCGGCTTGCCAAAATTATCTTGTTATCTTCATCACATAAAAAAGCCATCTGTATATTTTGGTTAATCCCAAGCTTGCTAATGATTAATTGAGCTGCAGAACTATCTGCTTGGCGAAACAACAACAGATACTCCAACATTCCTGATGTTTGGTCTCCTGTGCTTTTTACCTGGCGGCTCGCATCCTCTTCTGTATGCAGATCAGACAGTGATACCTCACGTTGAAAAGAAAATAAGCTCAACAAACTGCCAAACAGTAGAAGAATGACTGGAATTGACAACCGAAGAGGAAATGGAAACCTTTTCATAGCGCGAGCGATTTTTCTGTCAAATCCCAACTGAAGTAACAAGCGTTAATTTAGTGATTTTTGAAGATCGATAATTCTACGTTGTCAACTAACCGAGCGTCAAACACAGAGGTAGGAGATACCGCTTTTTTGAGCAGATTTTTCTTCACCATGTATTTTGCTAGCCGACTGAGAGTCTCGATGGATGCGGTATCGGTTTTTCCTAATATGTGTTGGTTTGACTGAACGTCTGGAATGCGAATACCGTTTAAAGATTTCAGGAACTGAACAGGTGTAACTCCTTCATGTGAGGCCATTCGACGAGCAGCATCAGCCGGGTGGAGCTGCAAGTAATCGAGGGCACGAAACCAGCCAGTGGTTAAAGCCTGAGCCGTAGCTGGTTGGTTAGTCACCACACTTTCACGCATTGCCACGACGTCCAAAACTTCACCAGGAATTTGTCGGCTGCTAAACAGCAAATTTGCATCCGTCGCTAGCAGATTGGAAACAGTTGGCTCATAAGTAACAACAGCATCGATACTTCCCTGCTTAAATAGCTGTTCGTCCTGAGATATTAATAAGGAGACAATTTGCACGTCCTGGGGTGACATACCGACTTGCTCTAAGGCTCGGCTGAGTTCAAACGCCCCCAACGCAGTAGACTCCACACCAACACGTCGGCCTTTTAGATCTTGCAACTTCTTAATTTCTGGTTTCGCTAGAATCGCGTCTCCACCATTGGAAATATCCTGAATAATCACAATCCGGAGGTCGGGAGCGGTTTCTGCTAGTGACCACGCCTCATCTAGTGATATTGTAATTGCTTCTAGATCTCCGCTACGGTAGGAGCGCATTAATTCTTGATCCGAGGGATAATCAATTAATTTAATTGGAGCGTTACCATAGTAGCCTAAATCACGAGCCAGATACAGACCTTCACTACCTGGCCAAACAACGAAGCCTACCCGTAACAGAGGCGGCGGTTCTTTAGCACAGCTGACAAAGATGAATTCCAGTAAAAATACAGTGACGAGGCCAAAAATGAATGCCTTTGTTAGTTTCATACTGATTAAGGTAGCCTTACAAAAAAAACTAAAAAATAACCTTAACACTACCTCTGCTCTGTGTTCCAGCGAAATATTACTGAGAACAGTAAGCCAGGTTACTATCGCCGTCAAATAAGTCTAGTGAATGTACGGTGGTACAGGCTTATGATTACTGGCTAAAGACACGTATTGCCCCGCTTTATCTCTACTTAGTTCCCCTTTTCACCGTGAGTGGTGCTTATTTGTTTCTCGGCGAGCAGCTATCAATACTTCAGTCTGTAGGTACTGGATTTATTTTGATCACTGTTATTTGTGTCTCTTGGCTCCACATGAAGTGATACCTGACGTTGAAAAGAAAATAACAAGGTAGATTCAGTGATTTTTAAACAGCGATATTTCTAGGTTTTGAACCAGCCGGGTATCAAACCTAGAGGTAGGCTCTACTGCTTTTGTGAGCAACTTTTTCTCCAAAATGAATTTTGCTATTCGGCTGACCGCATTGAGAGATGCGGTATCGGTTTTTCCTAAAATTTTTGTAACCGTTCAGGGGGGGATCAAAAAAACGTCCAATATGAAATCACACGTAATCAGTACGAAAACCAGTCTAGATTGGATTTATACCGGATAATTGTGAGTAGTCAAAAGTGCTATACTGGTCTGCAAATTGTCTTTTAGACATTTTAGGTACGATATTTTGATGCGCATAAAACCCAAAGCTTTTGCTTAGCAAGGCTTTGACGTTTATGCGCATGATGTACCCCCCCGTGAACGGTTACAAATTTTTTGGTTTGACTGAACGTCTGGAATCCGAATACTGTTTAAAGATTTCAAGAACTCAAGAGGCTTAATTCCTGAGTGTGGGGCAATTCGACGAGCAGCATCAGCCGGGTGGAGCTGCAAGTAATCGAGGGCACGAAACCAGCCGATAGTTAGATCCTGAGCCGCAGTTGTTTGCTTGATTAGTACACTCTCACGCATGATCACGACATCCATAATCTCACCAGGAATTTGTCTGCTGTCAAATAGCAACTTTGCACCCATCGCCCTCAGCTTGGAAATCGTCGGCTCAGAAGTAACGAGAGCATCGATGCTTCTCTGCTTTAATGCCGATTCGTCCTCAGCTCCTACTAAGGAGACAATGTCCACATCCTTTGATGACATACCCACTTGTCCTAAGGCTCGGCTGAGTATAAACGCCTTCAACGAATCAGACTCCAAACCAACACGTCGCCCTTTTAGAGCTTGCAAGTTCTTAATTTCTGGTTTCGCTACAATCGCGTCTCCACCATAAGAAAAATCTTGAATAAGCACAATACGGAAGTCTGGAGCGGTTTCTGCTAGTGACCAAGTCTGATCTAGTGTTAGGGCAGCTGCTTCGATATCTCCGTTACGGTAGGATCGCATTATTTCTAAATCTGAAGCGTAATCCACCAATTTAATCGGGGTTTTAGCGTAGTAGCCTAAATCACGAGCCAGATACATACTTTCACTACCTGGCCAAACAACGAAGCCGACCCGTAACGGCGGCGGCGGTTCCTTAGCACAGCTGAAAAAGACGAATTCCAGCAAAAATACAGTGGCGAGGCCATAGAAGAATGCTTTTATAAGTTTCATGCTGAACCTACTCTCATCGGGCTGGATGCAGATAGTTCGCAACCTGGCTGTAGTGGAATCTCAATCCAAAACTCTGTCCCTTGTCCCGGTTCTGACACACACCTAAGCAACCCTCCATGCTTATCGACCACAATCTGATGACTAATTGACAACCCTAACCCGGTTCCTTTGCCTATGGGCTTTGTGGTGAAAAACGAGTCAAACAATCGTGCCTTGACGGCCTTATTCATACCAATTCCGTTATCAGCAATCCGAACTGCGATCGCCTGAAAGCCAATCACTTCCGTGCGAATCTTGATCAGAGGTGAAGGGATATTCTCTAATGCATCAATCGCATTGCTAATAATATTCATAAATACTTGATTTAGCTGCCCAGGGTAGCACTTTACCAAAGGCAAATCTCCATACTCTTTAATGACTTCAATGCCAGGATGTTTACCGTGAGCTTTCATTTGGTTTTGCAAGATTAATAACGTGCTATCAATGCCCTCGTGAATATCAACCTGTTTCATTTGGGCTTGGTCAAGGCGAGAAAAATTCCGCAAAGACAGCACAATCTGACATATGCGCTCAGCGCCAACATTCATTGAATCCAACATTTTGGGCAGATCCTCAATTAGGAAATCTAGGTCAATAGCTGCGATATGCTTTTGGATTTCAGGGGCTGGGTTGGGACAATGCTGCTGATAGAGGTGCACCAGCTCCAGCAAGTTTTTGGTGTAGTTGTGAGCGTGGGTGAGGTTGCCGTAAATAAAGCTAACCGGATTGTTGATTTCATGAGCCACCCCAGCTAGCAGGTGTCCCAAACTAGACATTTTTTCGGTGTGGATCAGCTGGGCTTGAGACTGTTTCAGGTCGTATAGTGCTTTCCCAAGTTGCTGCGCTTGAGCTTTAGCAGCGGCTGTGGCAGCACAACTTCGTTTATACATTTCAGCTTGGTTGATGTTGCTTGCCAGTTGAACGGCATCACTTTCTTTCTGATACTGACTGACTACTGCTTCAATTGCTGTGAGCAAATCCGTGGAAGCCGCCGCAACAATGTAACGCAGATGAGGATTATCCGGTGTCAGTTCATCATCCGCAGTCTGCACCAATGCTCTGACTTGGGCGACGTAGTTGCGCATCTGCCGGTCTAAATGGAGAGGTGGCTCAAAGTACATCGCCTTGACAACGGTTGAAGGCTGACCTGATAGGTTTATACTGCAATCCCCGTTGAGCAGCCCATTATGGGTCTTTTCCATTAGAGCGATCGCATCGAGCAAACCAGAGCGCAATCCAACCCGCTCTGTGTTCTGACTACAGACTAGTCGGAGGGAGAACAGTGCCGTCCGTTGGGACAGCATGCGCTGGCGACCACTAAGGTTGATCACAACAGCATTCATTTCCCAAGCCCTGCTGATTTGATTGAGCTCAAAGTAGGTTTTGAAGGCGAGTACGGATAATAGCTCCAAACGCCACAAATATTTGTATGTCAGGCTGTCGGTCGAAGTTTTACCCATAGCGATTTTGATCAACAGAGGATGCAGATTCAGGACAAAAAGGCTTGTTACTCAACCTGGCACGGAATTTCAATCCAAAATTCGGCACCAAAACCAGGAGCTGACAGGCACTTCAGCACACCCTTATGCTTTTCGACAACAATTTGGTAGCTGATAGACAATCCTAACCCGGTGCCTGTTCCTGCGGGCTTGGTGGTGAAGAATGGGTCAAATAATCGTGCTTTGACCGCCTCGGTCATTCCCGATCCATTATCAGCAATGCGCACGGCTACGTAACCAGGAGGCGAAACTTTTGTGCAAATCTCGATCACAGGTGAGGAGTCATTTTCACTCACTCTCTTCTCCTCCAGGGCGTCAATCGCATTGCTGAGGATGTTCATAAACACTTGGTTAAGTTGTCCGGGATAGCACTCTACCGAGGGCAAGTCGCCATAATCCTTGACAATCTTAATCTCAGCACTCCGACCGTTGGACTTGAGTCGGTGCTGCAAAATTAAGATGCTGTTGTCGATGCCTTCATGCAAGTTGACCTGCTTCATTTCGGCTTCGTCTAGGCGCGAGAAGTTCCGCAGCGACAACACAATCTGATTAATCCGGTCGGCTCCCATCTGCATCGATGCCACCAGCTTGGGTAGGTCTTCTAGGAGAAATTCCAAATCGATTGCCTCGGCTCGCTGTTGAATTGTTGCCACCGTTTGGGGGTAGTGTTGTTGATAGAGGCTTAGGAAGTCCAGCAGGTCTTGGATGTATTGAGTTGCATAAGTCAGGTTGCCGGTGATGAAGCTGACCGGATTGTTGATTTCATGGGCAACACCAGCAACTAACTGGCCTAAGCTCGACATTTTTTCGCTTTGGATGAGTTGCGCTTGGGTGTTTTGCAGCTGGTGCAGAGTTTGCTCCACTTGCTGGGCTTGCGTTTGAGCCACCAAGGCGGCTTTTTGGGCTTGGGCGTAAAGGTCGGCTTGGTCAATAGCGATCGCCAGCTGCAAAATCACCGCTTGCAGCAATTCCACTTCACTATCACTCCACGCTCGCGGTGTACTATAATGACTACAGATAACTGCACCAATGTCACCAGAGCGAGTCTGAATTGGTAGCGCTAATAGACATGTGTAGCCCAAAGAGAGTAAGAACTGCTTGAGCAATGGCTCGCTTAGAGTTTTCACATCATCCACTTGGAAGATTTTCCTGTCTAAAAGCAAGGCTCCCAGGGGACCAACTCCTGAAGCCGCGTAGTCCCCAATTTTGCTTGGCAGAACGGCACTCTTGGCTTCCTTGACCACTTCCCAGGCGGGTTGTGATAGCTCAGATACATGCCATAGGAAGAGGCAACTGTCAATTTGCAATAGCTCCCGAATCTGCTGCACGGTAGTTTCCAGGATGGTGTTCAGGTCGAGGGAGTTACGAATCTGGGTTGCCAGACGATTGAGTAGTTCTTCGTGCTGGGCTAGGGTTCTAAATCGAGCTTCCGATTGCTGCAGTGCCGACTCTGCCTGCTTACGCTCAGCAATCTCGCCTTGCAATTGCCCGATGGCCTGCTTTAGTTCACTTGTACGCTCTTCGACTCTGATTTCTAGCTCTTCGAGTGCCAATTGCCGCGCCGACTCTGCTCGCTGACGCTCGGTGATGTCACTGAAGGTGCAGATGACCTGCTCCACACTGCCATCCCCCCTGAGCTGCGGCTCGGCATTCACCAGCAACCATACCCGGTCTTGGGTCAGGGGACGATACAAACCCATGACAACATTCTGCACCGCACACGCGCTCTGGATCGCTTGTGGCACGGGAAGGGTATTATTGGGGAAAGGGGTGCCATCAGAGTGAATCACATCCCAATCTAGATCTAAAGCAGTCTTGCCCAGCAATTGACTTTCCTCCAGACCCAACAACTCACAAGCCATTGGGTTACTTAGACCGATTTCCCCCTGCGGCCCCACTAAGAGCACACCAACATGCATGTGATGAACTAGCGTCTGCAGCATTTCCTGCGTCTTGACTTCGACAGCAAGGCGCTGATTGAACAGGGAAATTAGCAGTGTCGAACCCAAGATAATCAGCGTAGTAATCCCAATAGCAGTGGCTAGCGCGGAAATGTTTAGGGTGTAGCAGGGAGCGGGTCGAAATTCTGGGCTCGGTGTGAAGTGAGACGCTGCCATTGCGGTGTAGTGCATCCCACTAATTGCCGCTCCCATCATCAGGGCGCTCCCCAGCTTCTGCCAGTCCCAACTCGTCTTCCCCCATAGTACAAAAGCTAACCACAAAGCCACACAGGAGGCAGTGATAGCAATTACCACTGATAGCGCCACCAGCAGATAGTTGTACTGCAAGACCGCCTGTACGTGCATCGCCATCATACCGATGTAGTGCATGGAGGCGATCGCCAGCCCCATGAAGACACCACCACCCAGCAGATCGCCTCGGTTGAAGACCGAGCGACTCACGTTCTGCAGTGCCACCCCGGAGGCAATCACCGCCGCTAGCATCGATAGCAGCACGGTCGGGAAATAGTATTCTATCGGCACCGGCAAATGGAAGGCCAGCATTCCCACGAAGTGCATGGACCAGATGCCCATTCCCATAGCTATTGCACCACCGAGCAGCCAGGTGATGTGAGCACGCCCTTGTGAGACTGTGACTTGCCCAGCAATTTCAAGTGCCGTGTACGAGGCAAGCACAGCAATCAAGAGAGAAAGTGCGACGAGGCGCAGGTCATGAGTGCCGGTCATCATGATGTTACTGGTGCAGCAATTGAGACAGTTATACTCCTCAACAATAAGAGGTTGATTCTGGATTGATAACCGCAGACTTACGGAGTTTGAACTTAAATTGACAAGCTTACTTGAGAACCCTCCTGAGTTTTACTGACCTCAATCCGGGCTTGGAAGGCTTCCTTGAGGTGGGGCATGTGGGTGACAGTGAGGATGCAAGCAAAATCCGGGGTGATCGCATTAATTGCTGCAATCAAGCGATCGCAACCTTCCTGATCCTGTGTCCCAAACCCCTCATCCACAATCAGCAATTGCAGCGCCGCCCCAGCCCGCTGAGCCAATAGTTTAGCTAACGCTAGACGAATGGCAAAATTAATCCGAAACGCTTCCCCACCAGAATAAGTTTCATAAGGTCGGGTACCACGGGCATCAGCAATCAAAATATCCAGCGTGTCAATCAGTTTCGTGGCTTTCTTAGACGCCCGACCACTACGCCCAGCTTTTTGAGTTACGAACTGAACGTGCAGCTGGTTGGCACTGAGCCGAGAGAGCAGCTGATTCGTTTCGGCTTCCATCTGGGGCAACACGTTCTCAATCATCAGTGCCTGGATGCCATTTTTGCCAAAAGCTTGGGCTAATTCCTGGTAAACACGATATTGCCGCCGGGCTATTGAGAGTTGTTGCTGCCCAAGGTCGGACTGAGTTTGGAGGGTTTCCAGCTGGGTGAACAGCTGTTGTAGGCGACCCAGCTTGCCCAGCTGGTCATCCAGTTGCCGCCGTCGCCCAATCAGCTGCTGCTCCAATGCTTGAATTTGGGCAGTGGTGTCTGGTGTTTGTTCCAACTGGTGGACGATTGTTTCGATTTGAGAAGCGATCACTTGTCGTTCAGCCAATCTGGCTTGGATGGCTTTAGCCAAATCCTGCAATCGCTGCTGTGCTAGGGGATATTGCTCAAGAGCTGAACAGAGCTGTTGATAGCGCATCTGCCACGACTGGGCCTGACGTAGAGCGGTGCGCAGGGCGTTGTGCTGCTCTGTATCATAGCCAATTTCGGCAATGTAGCTGTCGAGAGCAGTGATCTGTTTGGAACACTCAGAACAAGATTCTTGCTGCTCTATTCTTGCTCTCAAACCGGCAATTTGCGCTGTGATTTCTGGTTGCCGCGCTGCAATTTGCGCTTGTCGCCTCTGGGCGTCTTTAATTTGCCCCTGCCGAATCTCTGCCCAACGCCACCGCTCCATCTCGCTGCGGGCTAAGGCGTGATCTTGCTCGTTGTAGTTGAGTTGTTGCAGGTATTGGTCGAGCTGCCGCAGTTCTTCTTGCTTGTCAGGGGCGTATTCCCCGATCTCGAGCGATCGCTCCAACTGCTGCTTTTCTGCTGCAATTTGTTGTAGTCGATTCTGGGCATCACTTGTGGCTGCCAGTTGAGCTGCCAGCTGCCCCCGTTGCTCTCGCAGGGCATCGGAGGTCGTCAGTTCTTGCGATAGTTCTCGATACTCTTGCCGCAGCACCTGAATTTCTCGCTCAGAAACTGCTATTTGCTCCCGCCCTACCCAGGATTGCTCCTGAGTTTCCTGGTGCTGGGTTTGAGTTTTTTTCACCACTCGATTCCAGTGATGTTCATCTAAGGAGCGATCGCACAGCGGACAGATAGCATCGGGAGAGGCGAGCATCTGAATTTTTTGCTCTAGTTCTGCGATCTGTTTCTCATAGTCGCGTTGGTGAGCTTGGAGGCGTTCCAGAAAGTGACGCCGTTCCTGTCCTTTTTCGCGTACTCGTTCAAGATATACGCGCTTTTTCTCCAGTTGCTCAATTTGCGCTGCCACATTCATCACTGCCTGTTGCAGGCGTGGCTGAAGTTGCTGCTGGGTACTCAGCTGAGTTTGTGAAGCTTGGAGTTCTTCTAATCGAGCCAGCATTCGAGCCTGAACACGCTCTATCTGGCTTTGCAGCGCGGCGCGGTGTTGCCGCATTGGAGCCACTTGGAGTTGCAGCTGATCCAAATGAGCCAGACGGGTACGGGCTGTTGCGAGTTGTGCCAATCCCGCTTCCACTTCCGCTGATTTGTTCAGAGTTTGCTTCAGTTCTTGTTCCTGTTGCTGTAAGGCTTCCAGCTGGGCTTGGGCGTGTTGCAGTTGACGTTGAATTTCATTAATTTCTGAAAACAGCTGTTGTTGCAAGTGCTGTCGCCTAACAGAAGCAGCTTGATGAGCTTGAAATTTCTCACTCAAAGTTTCCTGCTGGGTTTGCAGACTTTCTAAGTGAGAATACTTAGCTCTGATCGCATTTTCTTGACTTAATATCTCTTCTATAGCTGATAGTTGACCGCTAATAACAGTCCGCTCTTGTTCGAGGCGATCGCACTCTTGAGTGAGATTTTGGTATTGCTGCTTGACAAAGCTGAGTTGTTGAGACCAGGCTTGCCGCTGGTTGGCTAAGGCTTGCAGACTTTGTAGTTGTTCATTATCAATTACTTGCGCTTGTTGCATCTGGCCCAGATGGGTTTCTAGGTCGGCTCGTTCGACGGCGATCGCCTCACGTTGATGCAGCTGGGTTTGCATTGACTGCAAATTCCGCTCTAGCTGCTCCGCCTGACCCTTGAACTGACGCGACAAGTCTTTCGCCCGCTCTTCTAGGTCATCATATTGATTTAGTTTCAGCAACTGGGCCAGAATTTCTTTGCGCTCTTTGGGGCCTTTGAGCATGAACTCATCCGCCCTTCCCTGGCGCAGGTATGCAGAATTGATGAAGGTATCGTAGTCCAGCTTGATGTGTTCTAGAATCAGCTGCTGCGTTGCCCGTACCCCGCGCTCTGTTAATGCCCGAAAGCCAGTGGGTGTAGCAACTTGAAATTCCAGAGAACTGCTTTGCCCTCGGTAACGGGTGCGAATGACTCGATAGGTATGGTGGTTGCTAGTAAAGGTGAAATCAACTCTAACGTCTTGAGCGCCGGTGTGAATCACGTCATCTTCCGAGGCAGCGCGGCTTTCACCCCAAACTGACCAAGTGATAGCTTCTAGGAGGGAAGATTTACCGGCTCCGTTGGAGCCACAGATGCAGGCAGTATGCAGCCCATTAAAATCGAGGGTTGCATTGCGGTAGCTGAGGAAGTTTTTGAGGGTCAATTGTAGGGGAATCATTTAGGCGATCGCGCCACACTCCTAATTTAGGAATACCAGTACGTTTGCACTGTTGCCTAGTCTATCGACTTGACACTCCTCACGGCAAAGATATACCTCGAGATTCTTGGAAGGGAACCTTTTTTTGTCTTTACTGTCTACTTAGATAAAAGGTAACGCGAAGTATTAATGGAGAACGATGCTTTATGTATAGTTTCAATACCTGGCAATCTGGAACAGCCGCACTCATGGCACTAGCAATAACAACTAGTGCAACTGTACCCATCGTCACCCCTGCTCCTGTTTTTGCTCAATCATATCCGCTTTCAGTCTCAGCTGGCACTAGCATCCCGGTGCGGTACGATAAGTCAGAAAAAGTCGTTGTCAGTCCCAAGGAAACCACGCCCCTAACGCTCAAGGTAGCAAGTGACGTTACAAACAGTGACGGTAGCTTATTGATTCCAGCTGGGTCTCAGATCGTCGGTCAACTGCAACCTGCTGGAAGCGGCGATCAAAAAGGCGTACGATTCGTGGCGAGGGAGTTGATATTTAATTCTGATCGGCGAGTGGATATTGATGCAGCTTCTCGGATAGTTACCAGAGTTCAACGGGTCACAAAAAACAATAGCGGTAATATCTTGAAAGGTGCAGCAGCTGGTGGAGGAGCCGCAGCAGTGCTCTCAGCCATCGGTGGCCGCGTACCTATAGGAGCGGTATTAGGCGGTGCCGGAGCAGGCGCTGTAGGTGGGCTGTTGCTGGGCAAAGAACACACTGACGTCGTCGTCGTTTACCCCAACAGAGACCTAAGTCCTTTGAGACTCCGCTCTAGGGTGCTAGTGCGGTAAAAAGGAGTCTCCGAGTCAGAATGGCTTCTTTTAGAGTGGCGGACGAATCTAGGTTTCAAGAAAAGAGGATTTATCCTAAGAAATAGAATTTCGACCAAACATCTGGCTCGAAATCCCTGACTTTAGACATGGGGTTCTCCTGACTTCTGGCTCGGAGACTTTTGTTCATAGTTGTTAGGAACATGTTGGTTGCCTATACAGGTCTATATAACTAAAAGATAAAGCTGAGCATTTATGGAGAACGCTTTCAATGTTTAGTTTCAATTACTGGAAATCTGGAACAGCTGCACTCATGGCACTGGCAATAACAGCTGGTGCAATTGCACCGCTCTTCACCCCTGCTCCTGCTTTTGCTCAAGATGACCGTGGCGATCAATATAATCGTGGCGATCAATATAATCGTGGCGCTCAATATAATCGCGGCGATCGCTATAATCTTCATGAAGATCAATATCAGGTTTCAATTCCAGCTGGCACTAGCATCCCAGTGCGATACGATAAGGCACAAAAAATCGTCGTCACTCCCGACGAAACCACGCCCGTAACCCTCAGAGTGGCAACCGACATCACAAACCGTAACGGCACTGTATTGATTCCATCTGGGACTCAGGTCGTCGGTCAACTTGAACCTGCTCAAAGACGCGATCAAAAGGGCTCTCAATTCGTGGCGAGGGAGTTAGTCTTTAACTCTGATCGACGGCAGGATATCGAGGCAACTTCTCGGGTAATTACCAGAACTGAACGGATCACTCGGGGAGCCGGTAGCGGTTCGATTTTGGAAGGTGCAGCAGCTGGTGGAGCAGCGGCAGCATTGATCACAGGCGTCACAGGTAACCATCACATTCCTATAGGAGCGGTCTTAGGCGGTGCTGGAGCGGGGGCTGTAGGTGGGCTGCTCCTAGGCAAAAGACAGGATAACGTCGTCGTCATTTACCCCGAAAGAGACTTAAATCTGATCCTCCGCTCTGATCTACCAGTGCGCTATTAGAGCGTGACGAGGCAGTGCGCTATTAGAGCGTGACGAGGAGGCAATTGGTGAATTGCCCCTAGTGTACTCATGGCGAGCGAGGGATTCAGGACGATGACCCACGGTCAATTTGCTGCAATTCCTTGTCCGACAGCTTTAACTCGACGGATCGCACTGAGTCCTCAATGCTTGTAGTTTTAGTCGCACCGGGGATAGGCACGATGCAGGGCGACTTAGCCTGTAGCCATGCCAACACCAGGCAGTACACCGACGCGCCCTTTTCTGCCGACAGCTGTGCCAGTGCGGAAATATCTTCCAACCGGCTAACGCGACTGCTACCACCCAGTGGGCTCCAAGGCAGGAACGTTAAACCTTGATTCTCGCAGTACTCCAGCACACCGTCGAACTCAGGCTGGCGGTGCCAGGGGTTGTACTGGTTCTGAACGGAGACAATCTCAACCAGGTCACGGGCACGCTTAATCTGCTCAACTGAGAAGTTAGAAACCCCTACGAACCGAATCAGACCGGCTTCCACAGCTTCTTTGACGGGTGTTAGTGCTTGCTCAATGGTGTAGTCTGGATCGGGGGCGTGGTACTGCCAGACATCAATCGGTTTTTCTCCGCCCAGAGCCTCGAAACTAATTCGAATGGTATTGCGGAGGTGGTCGGGGTTGCCGTTGCGCGTCCAGTTACCATTGTATCGCATCAGACCACCCTTAGTCGCAATGGTGAGGTGGCTGACATCACCGTTGTAATGCTGGAGTGCCTTATGGATGAGTTGCTCGCTGTGGTGCTTGTCCGGCTCATCTTTGCAGTAAGAGTCAGCTGTGTCGATCAGTGTGACACCCAGATCGAGGGCGCGATGGATGACCTCTATTGCTTGCGACTCTGGTGGTCTGCCGCTCAAGGACAATGGCATTGCCCCCAAACCAATCGCGCTGATAGTGACATCAGTGTTTCCCAGCCGTTTCGTTTCCATTTGTTTTCCCAACCTATTTATCTCTCTTCCATTGAAAAAGAAAGGCAGAAGGAACTTCTGCCTTCTTCCCTCTGCCTTATGCCTTTCTTGTTGATTTCAGAAAGGCAGTTGTGAGTCGTCTATTTTCATGTTAAATTAAAATAATTATTATTCTAAAGTCTAAGAGGGTGTCTGAAAAGTTGACTTGGGAGTAAAAAAGCTCACTCAGGGTAAGCTGCAAATAGAAGGAACACAGCACTGAGAGAGCCACCGTTAGTGGAAGCGGTTGTTGACCCATGCCTAAAATACCCATCATTGATTTTAATCGCTCTTACACCTTTAGTAACTACTTTGATTTACCCTATGAGCCAGAAGATATTTTGGCGGAGTTTGAGTACAGTTTGGTGCGATCGCGTATTTCTTTTCCCCGTACCTCCCAAGAATTAAAACGGCTCTCCATCTTGAAAGAACAAATAGAGGAGAGCAGACCCCTCATCAGCTTAACCAGTGAGATGGCTAGGCGTGAATTCCTAATTGCCCCCATTCTGCTTGAAGTCGCACGCGTAGCGAGTGCCAAACTTTCATCCGAATATCCAATGGTAGTCACAGACCAACTGAAAGGTTCTCTCGACTACTTCTTACGCAGCGAGGGTCAACTATTAATCGTAGAAGCGAATATTGCTGATCTTGATAGAGGTTTTACCCAACTGGCAGTAGAACTGATTGCTCTAGAGCAGTGGACAGATTTTAGTGATCGAGTTCTTCAAGGGGTCGTTTCAAATGGAACAACCTGGATATTTGGGCAATTAGATCGGACAAAAAAGCAAGTTACTCAAGATATAGAATTTTACACTGTTCCTGCAAACTTGGAAGACTTATTGAGAATACTTGTAGCAATTTTGGAGGGGGCTTGTGGCCTTCCCTAAGCCACTACCTATAAGTTTTTGCCTGTGTTTCTGTTGTTGCAAGCTGTGTTCCTTCTATTCGCAGCTTACACGCTCGTGAGCTTTTTTACTGCCAAGTTTACCTTTCAAACATCCTCTAAGAAAATTACTATTTATTTTATTTAACAGCTAATTTTTCAGTTATATAATCCATGACAAATGGTTGTTGTATGAAGCCAGATGGCCTTTGCTCAATCAGCGCGCGCCTCTTCAAAGATGCCAGCACTGCTAAAAATTCTCTAGGGCAGACTTGGGGAGCAAAATTACTTGGCAGATTGGAAAATGAAACTTGTTGGTTGATTGCCAGCCAGTACATTACCTCTTTTTCTAAATCCGACAGGCGATTGAAATGCTGGTCTAACAGGTGGCGAATATCATCAAGAACTAATGGCCTTTTCTTCAAAAATTCTAAAAATTTAGCAACACTACTATCAAAAAAAAATTGAATTATTGGAGCCACCATCTTTAAGGCCAAGGGATTTCCAGCATAGTGTTCAACTAGAACTCTCCACTCGGATTCTGAACCAGAGAAGAAACATCTTGCTTGAAGAATTTCCCGGACTGCTGCTGCAGGCATTCCGGTCAGTTGCAATGCTCGAATGAATAATTTTTCGCCCTCCTTTGTTGCCAAGCCTCGGGGTTTCTCCCGACTGGTTAGCACCAATGAACTTTGATGTGATGCTTCTGCCACACATGTAAGTAGCTGACCATAACCCGAATATCCTTCTCGGTAGGAACCCGTGCGATCGCCCTCACACAGAATCGACTCTGCATTATCTAATATAAGCAGACAGCGTGAGGAGCGTAAATACTTCATCAGTTCTGAGACTGTTGCGTCTACAGTTTCCGATAAAACTAATTTCTGTTGCTGGCAGAGGAATTGGATCAGCTCTGCCAGGAGCTCAGTGAGTGGTGGGGCGTTGCGTAAACTGCGCCAGATCAGATAATCAAATTTGTGCTGAATCTTTTGTGCCAGCTTTACAGATAGAGCAGTCTTGCCAATCCCGCCCATGCCTAGCAACACCACAACGCGGCTGTGCTCCTGCACAATCCACTGCTCTAGGGTGAAGAGTTCTTCGGTACGATCATAAAAAACGTCAACGTCAATCGCTTCTCCCCAGTCTTGGCGCTGGTTCGTGATCACCTGAACCGATGCCATCGATGGCGGAGCAACTTCTTCAAGCAGTTCCGATTCTGCTGTATTCTGGTTGTGCCAATCCTGCTGTAAGACTAACTGAAAATTTTTTTTAGTGACCTTCTCCCCCAGTGCTTCTGAGAGTAGTTGCCATAACTTATAACCAGCTTCCTTGACGTAACCAGGGTCATAACCGGAGCGACTTGCAATCTCAAAATAAGACTTTCCTTCCCAAGCTTGGCGAAATACTATCTCTTGAATTATGCTTAGGGAGTCTTTATTTAGAAACTTCTTAACCATCGCTAATGCTTCTTCAACGGTCATTACTCCAACAGTCTTAAAAGGAAGGATCATATGTAGCACAGTGAGGGTTAAATCATTAGATATAATGCTTGAAAGCCTCTCATAGCAATAGCTTAAACAAAACAATATAGGTTTTTAACAGTCGGCTACTTATGAGTGTAAGCAAAATCCCCACCCAAATTTAATTTCAGTTTTGTAGGTGTTCTTGTTTCGCGAGAGTCAAAGCGAAAAGCGCTGTCAGCTTATCTGCGATTATAAACATTGGCATGCTTTTTAGACTCGCGAATGTCTTACGACTTATAACAATATAGCATTTTAATGCTTAAAATCTTTTTGTCAACTTACTTATTAGATCCTGAGCTATTGTAACCCTCGCAACACCCACAGGTACTGCTGAGTGTTGCGGGGAGAAACTGAGGAGGGTTGCAATTAGCGACTTTCTGGAGAGGGGCGCACCCCTGGTGTGGAAACAAACCCACAAGAGCGAAGTTGACTTTTGCCCACTTGCTTAAATCAGGTCGACTTTTCGGATAACGGCCTGTAAACTGATTCCCAGCGCACGTAGGCACACCAAAACATTTCCCATTTGAGCTCTTTCAGGGTCTTGAACAATCCTGACTACCGTTGAGCGGTAACGATTAGGATCAACTTCAGCTCTCTGCTCCTTGAGTCGCCCATATTCCCTTGCTAGCAGGTTGTCGGAGAAACACCGATGTGTCAGAGTGAGGCAAGTGACAATGAGCAGCTATGCCTCGAATCTTTAAGATGGTGGACTACGAAGCCACCCTGGATACAAGTGTGACATTGCGT
>JAABUX010001842.1_pt1 | contig 31054 bp, 28 predicted proteins | sample 5561851 | NCBI WGS metagenome assembly JAABUX01 (sample SAMN10711883, study PRJNA513361) | rock metagenome | isolation source: Antarctica rocks | place: Antarctica: Victoria Land, Richard Nunatak red sandstone | collected 2016-01-03
GCCCGAGCCAAGCTGGCGCGCGCTTACCCCGATATCGCCAGCTGCGGGGCGATTGGTGCAGAATAGGCGTGGCCCATCTCAACCGGTCAAAACCTCTGTGCAGCGGTACTAGTCGGCCGCCTGCGCGTAATCCTCCATCGGCGGGCAGGTGCAGACCAGGTTGCGGTCGCCGTAGGCGTTGTCCACCCGCTTCACAGGCGGCCAATACTTGGCGGCGCGCACGAAAGGCAGGGGGAACACCGCCTGCTCGCGCGGGTAGGCGTGCGGCCAGTCGGTGCCCGCAGCCTCGGCCATCGTGTGCGGCGCATGCTTCAACGGGTTGTCCGCACGGTCCAGCGTGCCCGCCGCAATCGCCGCGATCTCCGCCCGGATGGCGATCATGGCGTCGCAGAAGCGGTCGATCTCGGCGCGGCCCTCGCTCTCGGTCGGCTCGATCATCAGCGTGCCGGTGACGGGCCAGCTCATGGTCGGCGCGTGGAAGCCGTAATCCTGCAAGCGCTTGGCGATGTCCTCGACGCCCACGCCAGCCTCCGCCTGGAAGCCGCGGCAGTCCAGGATGCACTCGTGCGCGACGAGGCCATGGGCGCCGGCGTAGAGCACGGGGTAATGCGGACGGAGGCGGGCGGCCATGTAGTTGGCGTTGAGGATCGCAACCGTCGTCGCGCGCCGCAGCCCGGCGGCGCCCATCATGCGGATGTAGGCGTAGCTGATCGGCAGGATGCCGGCGCTGCCGAAGGGCGCTGCGGACACCGGGCCGAAGCCGGTGGCCGGCCCCGCATCCGCCCGCATCGGGTGGTTCGGCAGGAACGGCGCCAGGTGGGACGCCACGCCGATGGGGCCGATGCCGGGGCCGCCGCCGCCATGCGGGATGCAGAACGTCTTATGCAGGTTGAGATGGCACACGTCGGCGCCGCTGGACGCCGGGCTGGTCAGGCCGACCTGCGCGTTCATGTTGGCGCCGTCCATGTACACCTGGCCGCCGTGCCGGTGCACCACGTCGCAGATGTCGCGGATGCCCTCCTCGAACACGCCGTGCGTGCTGGGGTAAGTGACCATGAGCGCCGCGAGGCGGCTCTCGTGCTGCGCCGCCTTGGCGCGGAGGTCGGCCAAGTCCACGTTGCCGTCGCGGTCGCAGCCGGTCACGACGACGCGGTAGCCGGCCATCACAGCACTCGCCGGGTTGGTGCCGTGGGCGCTGGACGGAATCAGGCAGACATCGCGGTGCGCCTCGCCGCGGGAAGCGTGATAGGCGCGGATGGCGAGCAGCCCGGCATACTCGCCCTGGCTGCCGGCATTGGGCTGCAGCGACACGGCGGCGAAGCCCGTCACTTGGCACAGCCATCCCGACAGCCGCTCGATCAGCGTGAGATATCCCCGCGTTTGCTCCGCGGGCGCGAAGGGGTGGATGTCGGCGAAGCCCGGCCAGGAGACCGGCATCATCTCCGCCGTCGCGTTCAGCTTCATCGTGCAGGAGCCGAGCGGGATCATGCTGCGGTTCAGCGCCACGTCCCGGTCCTCAAGCCGCTTGAGGTAGCGCAGCATCTCATGCTCGGCGTGGTAGGCGCTGAACACCGGGGCGGTCAGCACGCCGGAAGCGCGGACCAACGCCTCCGGAACGCTCGCAACGGCGTCGAGCAGCGGGGCGCCGAGAATTTCGGCAAGCTGCGCGAGCTCCCCCCGCGTCACCGTCTCGTCCAGCGCGAGCGACACGCCGCCGTCCGGCAGTGTCCGCAAATTGAACCCGGCGGCCAAAGCGCGCCCGGCCAGCCCCGCCGTGTCGCCGTCGAGCGTCAGCGTGTCGAAGAACGCCCCATGCCGCAGCGCGAACCCGGCGCGCATCGCGGCGCCGGCGAGCAGCCGGGCTTGCAGGTGGACCCGCCGGGCGATCCGCTGCAGGCCCTCCGGCCCGTGCCACACTGCGTACATCCCGGCCATGACCGCCAGCAAGACCTGCGCGGTGCAGATATTGCTGGTGGCCTTTTCCCGCCGGATGTGCTGCTCGCGGGTCTGCAAGGCGAGACGGAGCGCCGGGTTGCCGGCGGCGTCCTGGCTCAGCCCGACGAGGCGTCCGGGCATCTGGCGCTTGAACGTGTCGCGCGTCGCGAAGAACCCGGCATGCGGGCCGCCGAAGCCCATCGGCACGCCGAACCGCTGGGCCGAACCGACGACGGCATCGGCGCCCATCTCGCCCGGCGGCGTCAGCATGACCAAGGAGAGCAGGTCCGCGCAGACGATGGCAAGCGCGCCCGCCTCATGCGCCGCGTCGATCTCGGCACGGAGGTCCCGGACGGCGCCGGTGGTGCCGGGGTATTGCAGTACGACCGCGAAGGGCTTGGCGCCGCCGATGCCCGCCGCGTCGCTCGGCGCCACGTCCACCAGCCGGACGCCGAGCGGCGCCGCGCGGGTCGCCAGCACGGCGCGGGTCTGCGGGTGCAGGTCCGTGCAGACGGCGAGCACGTCCGACTTGGCCCGGCCCAGGCCGCGCGCCATCGTCACCGCCTCCGCCGCCGCCGTCGCCTCGTCCAGCAAGGAGGCGTTGGCGATGGGCATGGAGGTGAGGTCGCAAACCATCGTCTGGAAATTCAGCAGCGCCTCAAGCCGCCCCTGCGCGATCTCCGCCTGGTAGGGCGTATAGGCGGTATACCAGCCGGGGTTCTCCAGCACGTTCCGCCCGATCACCGGGGGCACATGGGTGCCATAATAGCCCTGGCCGATCAGCGACCGCCGGGACTCGTTCTGCCCGGCCAGGCCGCGCAGCTCGGCAAGCGCCGCCGCCTCGTCGATGGCGGCGGGCAGGTCCATGGCGTCCAGCCCGCGGATCGCGGCGGGCACGGCCTTGGCCGCGAGGTCGTCGAGCGACGCCGCCCCGACCTCCTGCAGCATGGCGGCGATCTCCGCCTCGTTCGGCGCGACGTGGCGGGCGACGAAGCCGTCCGCGCATTCCAGGGCGCCAAGCTCCGCGAGCGGGTCGAAATGTCCGTCCATCACAGGCTGTCCACCAGAGCCTTGTAGGCGGCCTCGTCCATCAGGGCGTCGAAGCTCGCGGGGTCCGACAGCTCCATGCGGAAGAACCAGCCGCCGTCGTGGGCGGCGCGGTTGACCAGCGCCGGGTCGTCCACGACAGCCTCGTTGGTTTCCGTCACGCGGCCGGCGAGCGGGGCGTACACGTCGGACGCCGCTTTTACGCTCTCGACCACGGCGCAGGCCTCGCCGTCCGCGACCTCGCGGCCGGGCTTGGGCAACTCGACGAACACGACATCGCCCAGCGCCTCCTGCGCGTGGTCGGTCACGCCCACGGTGGCGACGGCGCCGTCCAGGCGGACCCATTCATGGTCCTTGGTGTATCGGGTCTCGGTCATGCGGGGCGGCTCCGGGTCAGGCTTTGACGAAGCGGTGCGGGACGAAGGGCAGGGCGACGACCTGCGCCGGCAGGATGTTGTCGCGCACCAGCAACTGCAGCTCGGTGCCCGGCGCCGACACGTCCCGGCGCACGTAGCCCATGGCGACCGGCGCCCCGAGCGTGGGCGAGAAGCCGCCCGAGGTGACGCCGCCCGCGGCCGTGCCGTCCGTGGCCGCAATCGGCGTCATGGCCCGCGCCAACGTCTTGCCGGCCGGACGCAGCCCGACGCGCAGCCGGTGCGGGCCGTTGCTCAACTGGTCCAGCACCACCGTCGCCCCGGCGAACCCGCCCTCCGCCCGACGGCGCTTGCCGACTGTCCAGGCAAGGTTCGCCTCGACCGGCGTCGTCAGCTCGTCGATGTCCGTGCCGTACAGGCACAGCCCGGCCTCCAGCCGCAAGCTGTCGCGCGCGCCCAGCCCGGCTGGCAGCACGCCGGGTTCGGCGAGCAACTGGGTCGCCAGCGCCTCCGCCTCCGCGCCTGCCACCGAGATCTCGAACCCGTCCTCCCCGGTGTAGCCGGAGCGGCTGATCCAGGCGGAGATGCCGCCGACCAGCGCCTCGGCCACGCCCAGGAAAGGCAGCGCCGCCGCGGCAGGGCACAGCCGCTCCATGACGCCGGCCGCCGCCGGGCCTTGCAGCGCCAGCAGCGCGCGGTCCGGATGCTGGTCGAAGGCGAGGCCGGGCGGCAGGACTTGGGCGATCAGGTGCGCGTCGGCGTCCTTGCGGCTGGCGTTGGCGACGATCATCAGGCGGTCGCCGTAGTTCGCGACCATCAGGTCGTCGAGGATGCCGCCGATGTCGTTGAGCAGCAGCGTGTAGCGCTGCCGGCCCGGCGCGAGCGCCTGGAAGTCGCCCGGCGCCAACTGCTCCAGCGCCGCGGCGGCGCCGTCGCCGCGCAGGGTGAACTGGCCCATGTGCGACACGTCGAACAGGCTGGCGCTGCTCCGCGTGTGCAGGTGCTCCGCCAGCACGCCCGGGCCGTACTGCACCGGCAGCGCGTAGCCGGCGAATTCCACCATCCGCGCCCCGAGGCTGCGGTGCAGCGCGTCGAGCGGCGTGGTGCGCAGCTCCCCCGGCGGGTCGGCTTCGATGTTCAGGACGGGTTCGGCCATGGCAAGGCTCCGGACGCAGGGTCGCCCGCCGGCGGCTGCCAGCAGGTGCGACCCCCCTCTGTCCGGGAACCTGAGAGATTCGGGCGCTCTCCCGGGCGCCGTTACTCCGTCGGTGCGGAGGCCACATGGACGGCCGCCGGCTTTCCAGAGGTCCTGAACCCCCCGCGGTCCTTGGGGCCTGAGCGTTTCCGGGGGCCGGTTGCGCCTTCGGCGGCTGGGTGGGGCCAGCACTCTCCCGCGAGGGTTGGTTTGGACATCTGCACCATGACGCAATTCGCCAGCGGGATCAACGCTGCCGTCCACGACAGCAACATCCCTCCATCGTTTATATAGCCAGCCGCTGATGTACATGGAGCCTTTATCGGGAGCGTTTTACGTTCCTGGTCGATCTTGGGGACCTATGGATCGACCACTGGATGCGGCGGCCGGAACGGCTGCGATGGTCCTCCGGGTCCTGTTCTCTTGCAGGAGCTTTCTTTGCTTCAACACGTGGGTCTTGCCGCCAAGCCGCCAGTGCCGATGGGGATGGGAAAGGAACCTCCTCCAAAACTCAGCGACGCCGAGGCCACCTTGCTGGCGATGGCCGATCCAAGCCCGGACAGCCGCATCAGCCTGATCGGCCCGAACACGTTGGAACTGCTGTGCGCGCTGCTGCGCCGGGGCAGCGCCGACGTTTGCGCGACGCGAATCTGCGACTGGCCGAAGGCGGACACGGCCGACGTGGCCATCATTCCCGGCGTCCGTTCGCCCGACCACCTGACCCGGTCAATCGCCCATGCCCGGCGGGTCCTGGTGCCGCTCGGCACGGTCGCCCTCCACTTGGATGCATCAGCCGACGCGCTGACCCGGCAAGCCAGCCAACTCCTGCTGCTGCACGGCTTCAACGGCCTCCGCCGGGCGGGCTGCGCCGAGGGGACTCTGATCCGCGCCGAACTGCCGCTGCATGGAGGCCTGGCATGCGCTTGATTCCCGGCATGTCCGCCCTGGGGCGCAGGGCCAACCCATCGCCCGGCAGCCTTGGCTGCACCGGCGGCTCGGCGACCGCGCTGGTGACGCCGTTCCGGGACGGGCAGGTTGACGACGGCGCCTTGGCAGCCTTGTGCGAGCGGCAGGTCAAGGCGGGAACATCGGCCCTCGTCGTCTGCGGCAGCACGGGCGAGGCGCCGGCTCTTTCAATCGCGGAGCAGGCGCGCGTCGTCGCCGTGGCGGTGGAAGCGGCGGCGGGCCGGATCCCGGTCATCGCCGGGTGCGGCGCCCCGGCGACGGAGGCGGCAACCCTCCTGGCATCCGGCGCGGCGCGGCACGGGGCCGCCGGGCTGCTGTGCGCCGCGCCGCCCTATGTCCGGCCGACGCAGGAGGGCATCGCGGCGCATGTCAGGGCGGTGGCGCACGCCGCCGACCTGCCGGTGATCCTGTACGACGTGCCCGGGCGCGTCGGCGTCGCGGTCGCGGACGAGACCGTTGCGCGCCTGCATGAGGTCGGCCTGGTGGTGGCGATCAAGGACGCGGCGGGGGACCTGTCGCGGCCGACGCGGCTGCGTGCGCTGTGCGGCGGGGCGCTGACCCAGTTCTCCGGCGACGACGCGACCGCGCCGGCGCACCGTGCCATGGGCGGCCATGGGTGCATCTCGGTCTCGGCAAACCTGGTGCCCGGGCTGTGCGCGCGAATGCATGCCGCATGGGACCGGGTCGATCCCATTGAGTTCGCCCGGCTTCGCGACCTGCTGGCGCCGTTGCACCAGGCATTGTTCCTGGAGAGCAATCCTATTCCGGTCAAGGCTGCGCTGTGCATGGCCGGCCTGTGCAACGGCGACCTGCGCCTGCCGCTCACCCGGGCGCGCAGCGGCACGCTCGACGTGCTGGGCCGCCTGCTTCCCGATCTGATGGAAGCCGAAAGCAGCGACGCGGTGGTGCCGCGCCTGACGCTGGTCACTTAAAGCGCCATGATGCGCCTGGCCAATGCCGGGGCGGTGGTGCAAGTCGCCCTTGCGCTCGGCCTCGCCTTCGTCGCGGCTCCGGTAGTCCGGACCGTGACTGCCGAGCTTGACAACACCGTGGGACGGGCCTGGCCGTTCTCGATGACGCGGTGCTCGTCGCCGGCGACGCCGGGTTGCCGGGACGTGGCTGCATGGTCCGTTCTGCGCCCGCCCTCCGGTCCAATCCGGACAGGGCGCCTGTGACGGACGCCCGGCAGCCCGCGGCCCGGCCGGCGCCTGCATTTTCCATTGAGGATGCCCTTCTGGCGAGCCGCTGGGCGGAACAGGTCGTCCCGCTCGGCTACCGGGTCGTCATCACGCCCTGCTACGCACAGGCCGAGGAAGTGATCGAGGTTTATGTTCCCCGCGCGAGCGCGCCGGTATTCAAGGTGCGTCGCGCCGCCGCCTCGATCCTGGTTACGGACTGCGTTGGCCTGGCGCTGTCTTTCCCGACGCTGGCCGACGCGCTGCTGGCCATGGCGCCTCTGCCGAAGTCTGGACGGCGGGCGGTGCTGAGGGGCGGCAACCCCGCGTGGCTTCCCGCGCCGTCCGGTCCGCGCGGCAATGCCTGGTCCCGCGCCGTCCGGTCCGTGTCCGGCACCCTGGCCCTGGTGGCCGGTTGGTCTCGGGCATAGCGGCCTTTATCCGGGCCGCTCCAGAGACGCCGGGGCAGGGCTGGCCTGCACCCCGTTTATTTGGTGGGCTGGCAGCTCGCTGCCGCGCATGGTCCGCCCGTCAGGCAGCAGCCACTCCCGCAGCTTGGACCATCGCCGGCGCGCGCCGCCGTTGCGGACCGCCATCGCCAGCGCCTTGCGGCTGCCCACGACGACGACCAGCCGCTTGCCGCGGGTCACGCCCGTGTAGAGCAGGTTGCGCGCCAGCATGGCGTAGTGCTGGGTGGCGAGCGGGATCACCACCACGGGATACTCGGACCCCTGCGCCTTGTGGATCGTCGCCGCATAGGCCAGCACCAGCTCGTCCAGCTCGCCGAAGCCGTATTCCACCGCGCGCCCCTCGAAGCTTGCGGTGAGCGTGCCCTCCTCCATGTCGATGGCCGTGACGAGGCCGAGGTCGCCGTTGAACACGTCGCGCTCGTAGTCGTTGGCCACCTGCATCACCTTGTCGCCGGGGCCGAACGTCCAGCCGAACCGCTCGACCCGCTCGGCGCCGGGCGGGTTCAGCGCGCGCTGCAGCTCGATGTTGAGCGCCCGCGCGCCCAGGCTGCCCCGGTTCATCGGGCACAGCACCTGGATGTCGCGCACCGGGTCGAAGCCGAAGCGCCCCGGCACCCGGTCACTGACCACGGCCAGCAGCTTGCGCGCCGCGTCCTCCGGCTCGGCGGCCTCCACGAAGAAGAAGTCGGAGCCGTCCGGCGCGGCCAGCTCCGGCATCTGCCCTTGGTTGATGCGGTGCGCGTTGGTGATGATGCGGCTCTGCGCCGCCTGGCGGAACACCTCCGTCAGCCGGATCACCGGCACGGCGCCCGAGGCGATCACGTCCGCCAGCACCTGGCCCGGCCCGACGCTCGGCAACTGGTCCACGTCGCCCACCAGCAGCAGCGCCGCGTGGTCCGGCAGCGCCTGCAGCAAGCTGCGCATCAGCGGCACGTCCACCATGCTGCACTCGTCCACCACCAGGAGGCCGCAGTCGAGCGGGTGCGCCTCGCCCCGCTTGAACCCGCCGGTCTTCGAGTCGGCCTCCAGCAGGCGGTGGATGGTGCGGGCCTCCAGCCCCGTGCTCTCGGCCAGGCGCTTGGCCGCGCGGCCCGTGGGCGCGCACAGCGCCACTTGGACGCCCTTGGCGGCGAGCACCTTGAGGACCGAGTTCACCAGCGTGGTCTTGCCGACACCGGGGCCGCCGGTGATCACCAGCGCCTTGGCCGAAACCGCGCGCCGCAGCGCCGCCGCCTGGCTCGGCGCCAGCGCCAGCCCCGTGCGGGCCTCCACCCAGGGGATCGCGCGGGCCGCGTCGATGGCGGGCCAGGGCGGCAGGCCCTCGGACAGCGCGCGCAGCCGCCCGGCGATGGCCTGCTCCGAGCGGTAGAGACCTGTCAGGAACACGCACGCCTCGCCGTCCACCGTGTCGGCCACGAGGTCGCCGTCGGCAAGCTCCAGCCGCAGCGCCGCCTCGATCAGCGGAGGCTCCACCTCGATCAGCTCGGCGGTCGCCCGGGTCAGCTCGGCCACCGGCAGGCCGCAATGGCCCTGTCCCGTCGCCTCGGCCAGGCCGAACGACAGCCCGGCGCGCACCCGAATGGTCGCCGTCTTCCCGATGCCGAGCTTGGCCGCCACCTGGTCCGCGGTGCGGAAGCCGATGCCGCAGATGTCGCGGGCCAGGCGGTAAGGGTTCTCGCTGATCAGCGCGATGGCGTCCTGGCCGTAGGTCTTGAAGATCCGCACCGCCCGCGACGTGCCGACGCCGTGGGCATGGAGGAACAGCATGATCTCGCGCACCGCCTTCTGCTCGGCCCAGCCGGCGACGATGCGCGCCGCGCGCTTGGCCCCGATGCCCGTCACCTCGCGCAGCCGCTTCGGCTCCTGCTCGATCAGGTCGAACACCGCCTCGCCGAACGCCTGCACCAGGGCACGGGCATACGCCGGGCCGATGCCGCGGATCATGCCGGACCCCAGATACTTCTCGATCCCTTCCAAGGTGGTCGGCTGCGTGGTCGTGACCTGGGCTGCCTTGAACTGCACCCCGTGCTCGCGGTCGGTGGTCCACAGCCCGGTCGCGCTGATGAACTCGCCCGCGTTGATCGACGCCGCGTGCCCGACCACGGCCACCAGGTCACGCTGGCCGCGCGCCTTGACCCGCAGCACGCAGAAGCCGTTCTCGGCGTTGTGGTAGGTCACGCGCTCCACCAGCCCGGACAACGTCTCGGTCGGCGGCGCCCCCCTGTTCCCCACCGCCTGATCCAGGTTTGTGCTTCCTTCAAGCAAATGGGCGGCCGCGCATGACGGATTGCGGGATTTCAGCCCATGTTCACTGGAGCTTAACCTAACAGTGCAGCCGCAAGAGGCAAACAGCCTCGATGCGGCGCATCCATTTCCTCGTCCAGGCGTTGCGTCGCCATGGCAACACGACCGAAGACGCCGGGCACGCCGGCGCAACGCAATAGAGCTGTCTCCGGTCAGGGTGACGCCGCCCCGGCGAAGTTCAAGGTGCAGGATGCCCGCAGCCCCGCCGCTGGGCGGCCGGAACCGGAAGCCGCCGCCGGCCCCGACATCCACATCTCAGAGGCAATCAAGGCGTTGGGCGAGAGGGTCGCCACGGGGATCGGTTTGCTTGCGGAGCTTCGCGACGAGGTGCGCGCGGTGAACCGCCGGCTGGATCAGCTTGCGACCGGACGCGCCCAGCCTGCCGCCGCGTCAGCCGACGACTACCCCTTCGGGCGTGACCGCGACCCCGGCGATGCCGTGCCGCCGGGCGTCGCCGCGACGACGCCCGCGCCGTTGACCGAGAATGATGAGACCGTGCTCCACAGGCTTGAGGATTTGCCGAAGCGCCCGGGACGGGGCAGGCGCGGGCCGCGCGCCAAGGCTTAGGACGTCTCAGCCGGCGGGGAAGGCGCCCTCAAATGCGCTCTCGCTGAGTGGGCGGCGGGCATTGGGCTGCTCGCGCGCGCGCACCGGCTCCGGCAGGCGCGCCGGGTCGCCGCGCCGACCCACTGCGATCATCTGCTCGACCCGATAGCCGATGGGCACGCCAAGCTCGGCGAAGGCCCGGTCCATGTCGAAGCCGACCATGCCGTGCGCCTGGTATCCCATGCGCGTCGCCTGCAGCGCGAAGTAGGCCCAGCCGGCGCCCGCGTCGTGGCTATGGCTGTGGGACGGCACCTCGCCCTCCTTGCCCGGCACCGCCATGGTCGACTTGGACAGCAGCACCAGCAGCGCGCCGGCGTCCTTGCACCAGGAACGGTTGCCTTCGACCAGGAACCCCAGGAACTGCTCCCAGTGCGGCCCGTCCTTGACGGCGTACAGGAAGCGCCAAGGCTGCGAGTTGTAGGAGGACGGCGCCCAGCGGGCGGCCTCCAGCATGGTCATCAGGTCCTCGCGCGGCACGGGCTGGCCGTCATAGGCGCGGGGCGACCAGCGCTCAAGGAACACCGGGTCGATGGAATGGTCGGCGGTGCGGCTGTTGGCGGTCAGGGGCATGGGTCGCTTTCACGGTTGAGCACGGGGGCGGCCATAGACCGACGGGCCGGGACCGCCCGCACGGACAGTTTGCCCCGGCGGCGCCAGCCGTCAATAGAACGCCTGGCCCCAAGCCCCCGCGACGCCAGGCACGCGTCGCAACGTGCCGCCTTCTCTCGCCTGCCAGCCCGCAGACCGCATGCCAGCAGCGGTGCCCCGCCACTGTTCCCGGACCAACATCTCTCAGTACGCCAACGACGCAAGAACATCACTTTCTCAACATTCGAACAAGCAGAAGACGCATTTATTGTCGATCTGTAGATGTTTGAACAATGTGCACGCGGTTGTTATCTCCTATGTTTCAGGATACCCCCTCCACTTCAAGCTGACTCTCTTGCAACTGTAAGGCATATCCGGTTGTCTCACCGTTCCGTATCACTTGGTTTGGCAATATCTATACCTGAAATGAGTGTGTCGCATTCCCTGCTTTACCTCAATCAAGCCCGGGCTGCCGTGGCGTTGATGGGCGCCTTGGCGCATGGGGACGAATGCGTGAGCCTGCTATGCGAGCCGGGCCTCAGCACGGCCGCGGTGCTGGACGAGGCGGAGAATGAGCTGTCCAGCCACGGCCTTCGCTGCGTCCGCGTCTATGGCCCCGCGTCGGGCGGCTTGACCTTGCGGGACCTCGTCGCGCAGATCGTGGTCCGGGCCGACCCGGACGCCCTCACGGACCATGACTTGAGGGCCGGGTTCTTGACCCTGACCGAACCCGGCGAAGGCTATGGCCGGGTGGCCCTGCTCGTCACCGAGGCCCACAACCTGCTGCCCTCGGCCATGCGGTATATTCAGCTTGCATGCCGGTCCAGCCCGAAGCTGCGCGTCGCGCTGGCCGGCCAGCCCGGCTTGACCGCGGCCTTGGCGCAGGATGAGTTCGCCGATCTCCGCCAATGCCTCGCCCGCACGCTTGAACTGCCCGGTCCCGTGCAGGACGAAGCGCCGGGGCTGCTGTCCGTGCTGGCCGGGCTTTGCCGGGGCGGCGCCGGGCCGCTGGTCCGGCTGGGCGTGACCGCCGCTTCCGTCCTTATCGCGGCGGCGGGATGGCGTCACGGGCCTATTCCGTCTGCGGCCGGCTCGGTTGGGCAAGGCCCCGCAGTCGTCGCGGCGGCCTTGCAGACCCGGCCCGCGAATGAGCGTCACTGCCGCGGCATCGTGCTCCGCGCCCAATCAGGAAAGGACTTTTCCGATGCCGACCCGTTATCCCCGCGCGACGGCTGCCGTGCCAAGTAGGCCGGGCCGGCTCCTGGTCGTGGCGACGGCGACCGCCGCCCTGCTCGGCGCTTGCACCGCCCCGCAGCCGCAAATGGCCGAAGGGCCGGCGGCCGGGCTGCCCTCGACGGACGCGCAGCCGTTCGATGCCGCCATGAACAATCTCGCCACCGCGCTGGTTGCCCACGCGCGGCTCGACCCGTCCGAGCAGCGCGTCCTCATCGTCGATCCCCCGGTCGACCAGACAACGGTCAGGCACTCCGCGGTGACGCGCGACGTGGAGCGCCGGATCGTGAACGTCGTGGACCAGCATTTCCCCAACCTCCAACCCGCGCCCTTGGGCGAGAACTCGCTGGAGCGCCAGCCCGTCATGGTGCTGAGCTGCATGATCCCGGTGGCGGGGCCGGGCGAAACCAAGGCCGACCTTGGCGGGGCAGCGAGGACATACCGCATCTGGGCCTCGCTTTCGGACACCCGTACGAACAAGATCATCTCGTCGGAAACCGTCTGGGTGCGCGCGGAGGACGTGGACACGACGCCGACCAAGTTCTTCCGGGACAGCCCGGGCTGGGCGATGGACAACAGCATGCGGGCCTACCTGAAGGTCTGCGGCGGCAAGCCGGGCGACACCATGGACCCGGCCTATCTAAGCGGCATGGGCACCTCCGCCGTCGTCAACCAAGCGACCGCTGCCTACGAGGCGGGGCGCTACCCGGAGGCGCTGGCCTCCTACACGGAAGCCAGCCGACTGCCGGGGGGCGACCAGATGCGGGTGTGGAACGGGGCGTACCTGACCAACGTGGCCCTCGGGCGGCGGCAGGCGGCCGAGGAGGCGTTCGGCAAGATGGTGGATGCCGGGCTGGCGCAGGGCAAGCTTGCGGTGAAGTTCGTGTTCCGCCCGGCCTCCGTCCAATTCTGGCCGGACCCGGCGGTGAGCGGGCAATACCCGGCGTGGCTCCGCGAGATCGCGCAGCGCAGTGCCGCCCGCAAGGCCTGCCTGCTGGTGGTCGGCCATAGCAGCCCCACCGGCACGCCGGCCGTGAACGAGGTCCTGTCCGAACGGCGGGCGCAGTTCGTGCGCGGGCAGATCGTGCGGCGCGCCATGGCGCTTCGGGCGCGGACGGAAGCGCGCGGGCGCGGCGCGAGCGAGCCGCTGGTCGGCACCGGCAAAGACAACGCTTCCGACCTGCTGGACCGCCGCGTGGAGTTCGAGCCGCGGGCGTGCAGCACGCTGCGCGCGGACCGGATGCCGGGCCGGGTCTGACGATATCCGGCTTCGTGGCCGGGGCTACGCCGCGGCCTCGCGTCGCAGCAGCGCCGCCTTGCGGTCGACGCCCCAGCGATAGCCCGACAGCGCGCCGTCGGAGCGGATCACGCGGTGGCACGGGATGGCGACCGCCAGGGTGTTGGCGGCGCAGGCCTGGGCCACCGCCCGCATCGCGGCCGGGGCGCCCACCGCGGCGGCGATGTCGCGGTAGCTCGCGGTGGCGCCGGCCGGCAGCGCGCGCAGGGCTTGCCATACGCGCTGCTGGAACGCGGTGCCGCGGATGTCGAGCGGGAGGTCGCATTTCTGGCCGGGCGCCTCGACGAGGCCGACGACCCGGGCCACCGTGGCTTCGAACGCCGGGTCGCCGCCGAGGAGGTCGGCTTTCGGGAAGCGGTCCTGCAGGCCGCGCAACAGGGTGTCAGGGTCGTCGCCGAACGCGATGGCGCAGATGCCCTTCTCGGTCGCGGCGACCAGGATGGCGCCGAGCGAGCATTGGCCCACGGCGAAACGGATGGCCGCGCCGATCCCGCCCTTGCGGTAGGCGCCTGGGGTCATGCCCAAGCGGCTGGACGCGCCCTCGTAGAACCGGCTGGGCGCGTTGAAGCCCGCCTCGTAGATCGCCTCCGTGACGCTGTCTGCCGTGCCCAGCCCGTCTTGCAGCCGCGCTGCCCGCCGGGCGGCGGCATAGGCTTTCGGGGTGACGCCCGTGGCCTGCTTGAATACGCGGTGGAAATGGAACGGGCTGACGCCGACCCGGCGGGCGATGTCCGCCAGCGCGGGCGCGTCCTCCGCCGCGTCGATCAGGCGGCAGGCATGGCGGACGGTCTCGGCCTGCCGCTCCGCCTGGCTCGCCTCGTTGGGACGGCAGCGCTTGCAGGCGCGGAAGCCGGCCCGCTCCGCAGCGGCGCAGGTGGGGTGGAAGGACACGTTCTCGCGCCGCGCCGGCCGCGCCGCGCAGCTTGGCCGGCAGTACACGCCGGTGGTCCGCACGCCGTAGAAGAAGGCGCCGTCCTGCGAGCAGTCGCGGCGCCGCACCGCCGCGTAGCGTTCGTCGTCGCTCGGCCCCGCGGGCCTGAAGGAAAGGGCATCCATGTTCGCCTCCATGGCATAGTTCCGTTGATGCAGCCGGCAATCGGCCCGGCTCAAGCGCGCTCGATCCGCGCGGCGTAGCAGCCGCGCTTGGCGTAATGGGCATGCAAGTAGCGGACGCCGGGGTTGGCGAAGAACCGCTCGATGACGCCTTCGAGGTCTGGCCCGGCAGCGACATCCGCGTCCACCATCTGGTGATCCCCGTCGAAGGCGCGCAACGAGATCAGGCGCAGGCGCAGCGGCTCCGGCACTTCGTCCCTTGCGTCGCAGGCCCGGTCCGCCCCTTCGCGGACGAAGATTGCGTGGCTGGCGCGATAGGGCGTGTCGGCCGGCTGGTGAGTGTAGTTGAGCAGCAGCAGCGTTTCGCCCGGCTCGGCGTCGCGGACCTCGATGCGGTCTGGGAAACCCGGCTTCGCGTCGGCAACATGGCGTTGGACGCCTTGCGTGGCGAGTTCGGCCTCGGGCAGGCCGTAGAGATGGCGGAACGGCGCGGGGTCGAGGCCGATGATGCGAAAGGACATGGGAAACTCCTTTGTTGGGTAGGCTGGAGCGTTATGGGCCGCTCCGGCCTGTCAGCCATCCCGATCCTTGCTGTTCAATCCCAAGCCGGACGTCCGTACGTGGATGGTCGGTGTGCCGGCGCCGCCACGTTTTTGCCATCCGGACGGATGAGGCTTATCACGAAACCGCGTTTGCATTCGGTCAACACAGGAAGTTTGCGATGAAGAATTATGCCGCTTTGATGCTCGCTGGCTTTGCAGCCACCGCCCTGATGGCCGCTCCCTTGGCCGCACGTGCAGAAGACAGCCCGCCAAAGCCGAAAGGCGGCACCCTCAAGGGCGCCGCGGTGGGCGGCGTGGCCGGCCACATGATGGGCGGGCACACCAAGACCGGCGCCGCGGTCGGCGCCGCGGCTGGGCACCATGAGAAAGCCAAGTCCCAGGACCGTATCAACTCGGGCGGCCAGCCGTAACCGGGGCACGAGCGGGCCGGCGCAAGCCGGCCCGATTGCCGGCCAGCCGCGCTGGCGGCACCCCGCGGTTGATGCTGGACATGCCTGACCCGGTACGGCGCTTGCGACGCGCCCAAACGGCTGGGCAGGCCAGGACGCCCCGGGAGAGCATCGTGCATGAAGCTTAGGCATTTCGTGGCAGCCTGGCTGCTTATCAATGCAGCCGGCGCCACGGCGCAGGGCCAGACGCTCCGCATCGCCATCAACAACGACCCTGACATCTTGGACCCCACGCTGAGCCGCACCTTCGTCGGCACGGCGGTGATGACGGCGTTGTGCGACAAGCTGTTCGACTTCGACGCGGCGCTGGCCATCGTGCCGCGGCTGGCCACGTCGTTTGAGTGGGCGGACCCGGTGACGCTGGTCCTGCACCTGCGGCCCGGCGTCGCCTTCCATGACGGCACGGCGTTCGACGCAGCGGCGGTCAAGTTCAACCTCGACCGCCATGCCGGCCTGCCAGGCAGCTTCCGCCGGGCGGAGCTGGGGGCGATGGACCGGGTGGAGGTGGTTGATCCCCTCACGGTGCGGATCGTGCTGAAGCAACCGTCCTCCCCGTTCATCGCGACGCTGACCGACCGGTCCGGCATGATGGTGTCGCCCACCGCCGCCGCGGCGGCCGGGGCGGAGTTCGGGCTGCACCCCGTATGCAGCGGGCCGTTCCGCTTCGTGGAGCGGGTGGCGCAGGACCACATCACGCTGGAGCGCTTTCCCGGCTACTGGGACGCGGGCAGCGTGCATTTCGACCGGGTGACGTACCGCCCGATGACCGACAGCGCCGTGCGCCTCGCTAATTTGCAGGCCGGAGCCGTGGACCTGGCCGACATCGTGCCGTCCGACGTGGACGCCGTGCGGGCGGACCCGCGGCTGCAACTGCTCTCGTCGGGCGGCCTCGGCTACGCCGGCATCACCTTCAACGTGGGCCACGGCCCGCGCGCCGCGCAGCCGGTGGGGCGGGATGCGCGGGTGCGCCAGGCGTTCGCGCTGTCGCTGGACCGGGACGTGATCACGCAGGTGGTGTTCAACGGGCAGTACGCGCCCAACGCGCAGGCTGTCTCGGCGGCCAGCCCGCTGTTCGTGCCAGAGGTCCACCCGCCGCCGCGTGACCCGGCGCGGGCCAAGGCGCTGCTGCACGAGGCCAGCGTGACCCCGCCGGTCCCCGTGCCGCTCACGGTGCCGAACAACCCGCAAAGCCTGCAGGTGGCCGAGATCGTGCAATCCATGGCGCAGGAGGGCGGGTTCGACGTGCAGGTGACGACGATGGACTTCGGCACGTCGCTGGCGGCCACGCAAGAAGGGGACTACGTGGCCTACCTGAACGGCTGGTCGGGGCTGCTCGATGCCGACAGCAACACCTGGAGTTTCCTGCACACCGGGGGCGCGCTGAACATCTCGGGCTACAGCAACGCCCGGGTCGATGCGGCGCTGGACGAGGCCCGGACGAAGACGGACCCAGCCGCCCGGCGCAAGCTCTATGCCCAGGTCTGGAAGCAGCAGGCGGCCGACCTGCCGATCCTCTACCTTTACACGCCCCGCTACATTATGGGCGCGCGCAAGCAGGTCCAGGGCTACCGTGTGCTGCCGGACGGGCTGATCCGTTTGCAAGGGGTCAGCCTGGCCGCGCCGTGACATCCTCCGGATGCCGCCCCGGCATCGGCAAGGTGTCAAAACCGCCGTCCATCCGGTAGGGTGGATGCCAGGGCCGCTGCCAGAAGCGGTTGCATCACGGGACGGATGATCGGCCATCGACGAGATCGTTGACATCAGCGGCCGCAAGGTGACGCGGCGGCGCCAGGCGCTTTTGCGCGTCGGCGGCCCCGTGCTGGGCGTGGCGCTTGTCATCCTGTCCATCCTCGGCATCGCGGCCTACAGCTACAAGGCGAACCGCGCCGGCGCCCTGGCGCTGTCCGAAGCGGTGCTGGACGCGCTGCAGGCGCGCATCGCGCGAGAGGTCAGCAGCTATCTAAGGGCCCAGCCGGGAATAACCGCTCTTATTGAATACTTCAACCACCTAAAAACGCTTGATACTTTTCTGTCAACTCGAGCGCTTGTATCCGGCTGGGCCCTAAGCCCGGCGACCCAGGCCGCGCTGATCGCCCGCGACATGGTGGCCCGCAACGCCATCTCCGACAGCCAGACGGCCATCGAGGGCTTCGCCGCCAGCATGCTCAACCAGGTGCCGAACCTGGAAGGCTTCTACGTCGGCACCGGCGACGGCGACTTCACCATGGTGCGGCGCAACCCGGCGGGCGGCACCGACACCAAGCTGATCGTCAACCGGCCCGATGCGCGCCAGGTCTCCTCCGTGCACCTGGACGCCGCCGGCCAGGTGGTGGACCGCACGGCAAGCCCGCAGGACGATTTCGACCCGCGGGAGCGCGTCTGGTACCAGGGCGCGCTGAAAACCGGCGGGGTGTACTGGTCGTCGCCGTATATTTTCTTCACGACCCAGGCGCCCGGCATCACCGCGGCGATCCGCCTCAAGCAGCCGGACCGGGCGGACCGCGTGTTCGGGGTCGACATCACCTTGGAGGCGCTGTCGGGTTTTCTCTCCTCCCTGCAGATTGGCCGCACCGGGCGGGCTGCCATCATCGACGGCGCCGGCGGCGTGATCGCCGCACCCAACCTGCAGCGGCCCGTCGGCGCGGACGGCCGGCAGGCGGTGCCCACCGTGACCAGCGCCCTGGCCGACCCGGCGCTTACCGACGCATTCGACCGCTTCCGCGTCGACGGCTACGGCAGCCGCACCATCGACGTCGGCGGCGTGCCTTACGTGGCCATCGCGTCGCGCCTGCCAGCGGCCGGGCAGGACTGGGTGCTGCTGATCGTCGCGCCGCAATCCGACTTCACCGGGTTCGCCGAGGACAGCAGCCGCAAGGACGCCTTGCTGTCGCTCATCACCATCGGCCTTGCCGGCCTGCTCGGGCTGCTGCTGGTGCGGCAGAACCGGCGGGCCGACCGCCTGGCGCGGCGATTGGCCCGGCAGGGCGAGGCCAGCACGCGCGAAGCCCAGGCGCTCTCGGCCCTGGCGGCGCAGCCCGGCCTGTTCGACCCGGCGCAGCCGGCGCCGGGCTTGACCGAGGGCCTAGCCGAATTGAGCGCCGCCCGGCGTGCCAGCATCTGGCGCCTCGCCGGCGGGGGCCGGGTGCTTCGCTGCGACGACCAGTTCGAGCCGCAAGGCGGCCACGTGGAGGGGCTGGAGCTGTCGCGTTCCGAACTGCCGCGGTTCTTCCGGTCGCTGGACGGGGGCGAGACGATCGAGGAGGCAGACGCGGCGGCGGACGCGCGCACCGCCGAGCTGCACCGCCTGCTGATGCGACCGTTCGGCAGCCGCACCCTGTCGGTGCTGCCGGTGCGCGGACCCGACGGCGTGTCCGGCGCGGTGCTGCTTGAGGACGTGCGCGAACCCGGGCAGGCGCGCAGCTTCGCGCAGGCGGTGTCGAGCATCGCCGCGATGCGCATGGCCGGGCGCCCGCGCCGGGCAGAGGCCGCCGTCCCCGACCCGGCCGCGGCCGGACCCGCCCCGGACTTCCCGGCCGCGGACGCCATGGGCGCGCGCAGCGCGGCGCTGGTGCCCGAACTGTCCGGCCTCGCGGCCACGCAATTTCCGGCGGTCGCTGCCATGAACCTGCATTTCGACGACGCGCTCTCCCTGGCCCGGGCCGATCAGGCGGGCGTCATGGCGCTGGCGGACGATATCACCCGGGCCATGCAGGAAATTGCAGCGCGATACGCACTCCCCTACATGAAGCTGGCCGGGCATGACCTGACCGCGGCGGCGGGCTGCACCGCGGCGCCTGATCCGCTCGCCATCGTGCGCCTGGCCGACGCCGCCCTGGCCGCCCGCGAAGCCTGCCTCGCGCTGCTGGCGCAGTCGGGATTGGAGCCGGTGTTCCACATCGGCATCGACCTCGGCGCGGCGCTCGGCTGCGCGCTCGGCCAGGAGCCGCGCGTGTTCAACCTTTGGGGCGACGCGATCCGCATGGCCGGGCTGATGGCGCAAAGCGGCTCGGACAGCGGCTCGATCCAGGTCAGCGAGCGCGCCTACGAGCCGTTGCGCCAGCAGTTCCTGTTCCGCCCGCGCGGCGTGTTCTACGCGCCGCGCATCGGCACGGCGCGCATCTTCACCCTGGCCGGGCGCCGGTGATCCGGCGTCTCGCCATCCGGCCGGCGCTGGCCGCGGTGGGGCGCTTCGGCCACGCCCGCGTCGAGTTCCCGCTGATGCTGGCCGCCGCGTCGTGGGGGGTGCTGCGGGAGGCGGTCCGCCCGGCGTCCTGGCGGCGGACGGTGCGCCAGGAGTTCAACCTTGCCATGCGCCAGGCCACCGGCGGCGGGCTGGCGACGGTCATGGTCACGGCCTCGCTCGCCGGGGTCGGCATGGTGTACGAGGCGCTGTATTGGCTTGGCGTCGCCGGGCAGGCGCAGCTCACCGGGTCGATCCTGGTGACGGTGCTGGTGCGGGAGCTGACGCCGCTGCTGGTCGGCCCCATCCTGCTGGGGCGCAGCGGCATGCTCACCGTCACCGAGCTGGGCACGCTGCAGGCCGGCGGGCAGATACGCGCGATGCTCGCCCAGGGGATCGACCCGTTCCTCCTGCTGGTGCTGCCGCGGACGCTGGCGTTCGCGCTCAGCAGCTTCACCCTCGGCGTCATCTTCGCCGCCACCGCCCTGGTGTTCGGCTTCATCATCAGCGAAGCCATCGGCAGCGTGCAGGACAGCCTGTGGACCTTCCTCGACCGGGTGCTCGCGGCAATGACCGTGCGGGACTACCTGGTGGTGCCGGTCAAGCTGCTGACCATCGGCTTCCTGGTCGGGCTGAGTTCCTGCCTCACTGGCCTCGACGCCAGCGAGGATGACGACCTTTCGACCCTGATCCCGCGCGGCTTCGTCCATGGCATCCTGGCCGTCATGCTCACCAGCATTGCCTTCACCCTGACCGCCTAGCCGATGGCGCCCGGGCCGGTCCTGCATCTCGCCGCCGCCCTGCCGATTTTGGGGGAGGACAGCGCGCTGCCGAACGTCCCGTTCGAGCTGCGGCTGATGCCCGGCGAGTGCGCGCTGATCGAGACCCCTGACCCGGCGCGCAGCACGGCGCTGGCCGAGCTATGCAGCGGCATGGCGCCGCTGCGTCGGGGCGAGGCGCGGTTCATGGGCTACGACTGGGCCGGCCTCGACCGCGAGCGGGCGGCGGCGCTGCGCGGGCGGATCGGCCGCATCCACCACCGGAGCGCCTGGATCGACATGCTGGGCACCCACGTCAACATCATGCTGGCCCGCCTGCACCATACGCGGGAGCCGGAAGCCGCCGTCACCCGGTCGGCGACGGAGCTTGCGCGGCACCTTGGGCTGCCGGGCCTGCCGCTGGCGCGGCCCGACCGGCTTTCGGGGGGCGACCTGATGCGCGCAGCCTGCGTGCGGGCGTTCCTGGGGGAGCCGCAGCTCCTGCTGCTGGAGCACTCGATCACCCCGGACCGGCCGGGGCTGACCGCGCCGCTGCTCGACCTGCTGTCGCAGGCGCTCGACCGCGGGGCGGCGGCGGTCTGCTTCACGCGGGACGCGCCGTACTGGCAGGCGCAGAATTTTTCCGTGACCCAGCGCCTGTTTCTGCTGGACGATGGGCTGAAACCGATGCCGAGCGTCTGATGCTGCAGAAGCGCCACCCCGACGACCCGCCGCGACTGCTCCGCCTGCGCCACACCGACGAGTGGATCGGCGCGCTGGTGATCCTGGCCTTGGTGCTGTTTTTCGGCGCGATCTTCGAGGCCGGCGTGCTGCGGCGCTGGCTGCGGCCGGACCTGGAACTGCGCATCGTGCTGCCGCAGGCCGGGTTCGGCGGGCTGGCGGCGGGCGCCGACATCGACGTGCTCGGCACCCATGGCGGGTCGGTGCGGGAGATCGTGCTGAACCCCAACGGCGAGCTGTATGCCTTCGCCACCATCGAGCGGCAGGCGGAAGCGTTCATCCAGCGCGACAGCAAGGCCACGATCCGCCTGCGCTACGGCGTCGCCGGCGCGGCGTATGTCGATGTCAGCCGCGGAGCCGGCACGCCGATGAACTGGCGCTACGCCGTGCTGACCGCAACCGTCGAGCCGAATCCGGCCGACCTGATCACCGCGACGCTCAACAAGGTGACGGCGGACCTGGTGCCGACGCTGGAGCACGCGCAGCACGCCATGGCGGCGCTGGACGACATCGTGGGCGGGATCAAGGCGGGCCAAGGCTCGGCCGGGCGGCTGCTGACCGATGACGGGCTGATCCGCCAGGCGGAGGACACGGTGGCGACGCTGAAGGCGGAGATCGCCCAGCTTGGCCCGATCCTGGCGCTGGTGCCGGGCCTGCTGAACCAGTCGCGCGGCGTGCTGGCGAACGCGCAGTCGGTGTCCCATGACGCCGCGCGGGCCACGCCGCAGCTTCCCGGCCTGCTGCGCAGCGCCGCCGACAGCGCGAGCGGCCTGCCGGCGCTGCTCACCCAGGCGCAGGCGACGACGGCGGAGCTGGGCCGGCTGCTGGTGCAGTTGCGCGGGTCATGGATCTTGGGCGGCGACGGGGCGCCGAAGGCCAACGCCCTGCGCCTGCCGCCGCGGGAGATCCGGCCCTGACCTGGCGGCACGGCGCGGCGGCGGTGCTGCTCCTGCTGGCCGGCTGCGGCGGACGCGCGGCGCCGGACGCGCCGCAGGATAGGGCGCTGGCCCTGGCCGCGGACTCGGGCCGGCAATCCCTGGAGTACGATCGGCTGAAGCAGGCGGCGGCGCAGTATCAGCAGGCCTACACGCTGGCCCTGGCGCGCAACGACGTGCAGGCGATTGGCGACTCCGGCTACAACCTCGCGGTGGTGCAGCTTGCCGACAACGACGCGGCTTCGGCGCTGCGCACGGCGCTGCGGACGCGGGCGGCGCTGGCCGTACGGGCGGCGCCGGTTTTTGCCGAGCTCGACTTGGTGCAAGCGGCGGCCCTGCACCGGCTGGGCCGCGAGGCGGAGGCGGACACCCTGGCCGCCCGCGCGCAGGCCAGCGCCGCCAACCCGGCAACCCGCGACCGGGCGAGCTACCTGCGCGGCGTCGTGGCGGACGCGCGGGGCGACGCCGCCGGGGTGGTCGCCGCGCTGGCCGCGTTCGGCCAGCCGAAGGCGCCCCCTCCGGACTGGGACGCCGACCGCGAGGACCTCCTGGCCCGGCTGGCGCTGCTGCGCGGGCAGTACCGGGACGCGGCGGTGCATGCGCAGCGGGCGGCTGGCTTTTACCGCACGCAGTTGGATTACCGCCCCATGGCGGATGCGGTGGTCCTCGCCGCCCAGGCGATGCAGCGCGCCGGTGCGCCGCAGGAGGCCGCCCGTTTCTACCTGCAGGCCGGCCAAAGCGCTGCGGCTCGCGGCGACGCGGCCTCAGCGGCGCGCTGGCTCAGGCTGGCGATGCGGTTGGAGGCTGATGCCGGCACGCGCCGCGCCGCCCAGGACACGCTTGACGCTTTGCCGAAGTCGGCATCCCGGTAGCCGCCGGATGCGGAGATCTAGGGAGTTCTGCCATGCAGCCAGTCTGGGCCGTGGGCTTGATGACGGGAACCGTCCTCGACGGAATGATCGACATTGCGATGGTGCGCACAGACGGCGAGGGCGTGGCGGAGTTCGGGCCGTGGACCCTCGCGCCGTATCCCCCGGAGATCCGCGGCCTGCTCGCCCGCACCCTGGACGCGGCGCTGGATTGGCAGTTCACCGGATCTGAACCGGCAATCTTCCGGGAGGCGGAAGCGGCGCTGACCGAGGCGCAGTCGGCCGCCGTCACCACGTTCCTTGCCCAGGCCGGCATGGCGGCGTCCGACGTGGCCGCCGTCGGCTTCCATGGCCAGACCGTGCTGCACCGCGCGCCGCAGCCGGGCCGTCCCGGCGACACGCGGCAGCTTGGGGACGGGGCGCTGATGGCGCGGCTCACCGGGATCGACGTGGTGCATGACTTCCGCACCGCCGATGTGCGGGCGGGCGGGCAGGGGGCGCCGCTTGCCGCCCCATACCATGCTGCCCTGCTGGCCGGCCTCGATGCCCCGGCCGCCGTGCTCAACCTCGGCGGCGTCGCGAACCTGACGTGGCAGGGCGCCGGGCAGCTTGTCGCCTTCGACACCGGGCCGGCCAACGCGCCGCTGAACGATTGGGTGGAGCGTGCGACCGGCCAGGGCATGGACCGCGACGGCGCGCTATCGCTTGCGGGCCGGGTGGACGAGGCGCGGCTGGCACGCCTGCTTGAACATCCCTATCTCGCCGCGCCCTACCCGAAATCCCTCGACCGTTTCAGCTTCCGCGCCGCCATGGCGGACGGGTTGAGCCTGGAGGACGGCGCCGCGACCCTCGCCGCCTTCACCGGGGCCGCCGTGGGCCGCGCGCTCGACCTGCTGCCGGAACGTCCGACACGGCTGATCGTCTGCGGCGGCGGGCGCAAGAACCCGGCGATCACCGTGGCGCTCCGCACCCGGGCGCGCATCGAGCCGGTCATGGCGGAGGCCGTCGGCTGGCGCGGCGACGCGATCGAGGCGGAGTGCTTCGCCTTCCTGGCCGTGCGCGCCCTGCGTGGCCTGCCGATCAGCTATCCCGCGACGACCGGCGTGCCCCGGCCGATGACGGGCGGCCGGCTCCATCGCCGAACACGTGATTCAGCACGAGGCCCTTGAACCCGGTCGCCGCGACCGGCGTGCCCTCCGGCGGCATCAGCTCCGGCATGTCGGAAATGACCAGCGGCCCGTCCAGCGGATCCTCCGTCAGCAGCCCGTGCGACCCCTTGACCAAGGACGTGCCGCGGATCGGGATCACGTCGAGCAGGGCGCGTTGCCCGAGCTTGCGGCTCAGCAGTTTCAGGCCGAGGCGCAGCTTGGCCGCCGGAAGCTTGGGGTCGATGAACAGCTCCATCGGGTCATAGCCGGGCTTGCGGTGGATATCGACGGTGCGGGCGTAGTCCGGCGCCTTCGCGTCGTCCTCCCACCAGTAATAGCTGAACCAGCGGTCCGGTGCGGACAAGGCGATCAACTCGCCCGACCGCGCGTGGTCCAGGCCATGCGCCCGCTTGCCGTCCTCGTCCAGCACGGCGGCAACGCCGTCCAGGCTTTCCAGCGCGTGCCGTGCCGCCGGCAGATCAGCGGAGTCGCGCACGTAAACATGCGCCAATTGATGATCGGCCAGCGCGAAGGCGCGGCTTGCGCCCGCATCCAGCAACTCGCGTCCCATCTCCGTCCGGACCCGCACCAGCCCGGCGGCGCGCAACGCCCGGTTGACGTGCACCGCTTCCCGCACCGGCACGATGCCATACTCGGACACGACGACGACCCGGCAGCCCTGCTCCCGCGCCGCGTCGATCAGCCCGCCGCACAGCGCATCGACCTCGCGCAAGTCTTTGGCGATGCGCGGGTCCGCCGGGTTCGGTCCCCACTTCTGCAGGCCGTAGTCCAGATGCGGCAGGTAGCTGAGGGTGAGCGTCGGCTGCTTGGTGCGGAGCACATGCTCGGTCGCCTGGGCGATCCAGCGGCTGCTGGAGATGTCGGTCGCCGGTCCCCAGAAGCGGAACAGCGGGAAGGCGCCGAGCATTCCATCGAGTTCGTCGTGCAGCTCCGGCGGCTCGGCGTAGTGGTCGGGGATCTTGCGTCCGTCGGCGGGGTACATCGGACGTGGCGTGGCGCTGAAATCAGCGCTCGAATACATGTTGTACCACCAGAACATCTTGGCACAGGTGAAGCCGGGGTCGAGCCGCCGCCCGGCTTCCCAGATCTTCTCGCCGGCCACCAGCCGGTTCGACTGCCGCCACAGGTGCACCTCGGCTTGGTCGCGGAAGTACCAGCCGTTGGCGACGGCGCCGTGCTCGGCGGGCGTGAGGCCGGTCACGAGGCTCGATTGCACCGAGCACGTCACCGCCGGCAGCACCGTGCGCAGCGGGCGCATCGCGCCGGCCTTTGCAAGGGCTGCCAGATGCGGGGTGTGCTCGCCGACCAGCTTGGGCGTCAGCCCGACGACCAGCAGCACGAGGGTGCGGTGCATCCCTTCGCGGCCGGCGCTCGCGTCAAGCGGCATCGGCACGGCCTTTATCCGTTTCGACAATCATCTCGACTCTGGGCGTCTGCCCGCCGCGCAGCACCGAGTTGCCCATGTAAAGCGTGCGCTGGTCGATGGGCGCCGGGTCGAGCCAATCGGCTTCGCGCATCTGCCCGTTGCGGCCATAGGCGGCGAGCGCGTTGCCGTAGGTCACTTGCCGGATCGCGTCCTCGCCGATCCCGCCGCGGCGCAGCAGCTCGGCGGTGCGCGGCACGGCCAGGGGATCGGACACGCCCCAGTCGCAGGCGGAGTCTACCAGGATGCGCTCCGGCCCGTAGCGCCGCACGATCTCGACCATGCGCTCGCTGCCCATCTTGGTGCCGGGATAGATGGAGAACCCGGCCCAGAAGCCGCGGTCCAGCACCTCCTGCGCCGTTTCCTCGTTGTTGTGGTCGATGATGACGGAGGACGGGTCAACGCCTTGCTCAATCACCACGTCCATGGAGCGCGTGGTGCCGCGCTTCTTGTCGCGGTGCGGCGTGTGCACCATCACCGGCATGTCCAACTCGCGCGCCAGGTCGAGCTGCTGGCGGAAGTAGCGGTCTTCCAGCTCGGTCTGCTCGTCGTAGCCGATCTCGCCGATGGCGACGACGCCTTCCTTGAGGGCGAAGCGCGGCAGGATCTCCATGACGGCCTCGGCCAACTCCTCGTTGTTGGCTTCCTTGCTGTTCAGCCCGATGGTGCAGTAGTGCCGCATCCCGAACTGCCCGGCGCGGAACCGCTCCCAGCCGACGATGGTAGACAAATAGTCGATGTAGCTGCCGACGTTGGTGCGCGGCTGGCCCAGCCAGAACGCCGGCTCGATGCAGGCGACGACCCCGGCCGCGGTCATCTTCTCGTAGTCGTCGGTGACGCGGGAGATCATGTGGGTGTGGGTGTCGATGAACATGGGTTTCCCTCAGCCGAATTTCTTGACCGGCGGCGCGGCGTTCAGCGCGTCGCGGGCGGCCTGCCGTTCCGCGACGTCGCCGGTACGCAGCACGCGGGCAAGATCGTCGCGCGCGGCGTCATCCGCCCATGGCCCCACGCAGCGCCACAGCTCCGGGCTGACCGGGCGGCCTGCCGCCCAGCGCTCATGCGCGTAGTCGCAGAGCATGCGCATCAGGGTCGGGTTGGCGCGGCGGTCGAGGCCCTGGATCGGCGCCAGCGTCGTCTCGATGAACAGCGCCTTGAGCACGAGCTGATTCCACCCGGCCTCGTCGAACACCTCCGCCGGGTAGGGGTTGGCGTGGGCGACGGCCTCGAACACCGGGCGCATGGCGGTGCGGGCTCCTTCCCGGGCCTGCGCCAGGTGCAGCGCCGGGTCGGGATACAGCGGCAGGCCGCGCAGCAGGGTGATGCTCTCGGCCAGGTCGGCGGTGGCGAGCAGGCCACGCAGCCGGGCGTTGAAGGTCGGGCCGTCCCCGCCCTGGACCAGCAGCAGCACCAGCCGGCCCGCCTGATCCACGCTCCAGCCGCGCGGGTCCCAACCGGGTCGGGCACGGTGGGCGGCGGCGAGGTCGTCTGGGCCGAGGTCCAGGTCGGCCTTGCCGAGCCGGCGCGGCGCCAGGCTGAACGCCAGGTTGAAATCGCGTTCGGATGCGCCGGCGCGCAGGCGGTCGCGCTGCATGGTCAGCCAGGCGGCGTCGCCGGGCGGGAGCTGCCGCAGCAGCCAAGCGGTCATCAGGTCTTCAGGGGTCATGTTCCGCTGATCCAGCGTTGCAGCACGAGGGTTGTTGCAAAGCAGGCGAAGGCGAGGGCGGCGGCGCCGGGCCAGCCGTCGATGGCGAGGAACAGGGCATCCACCAGGGAAATGCCGGCGATCAGCGACACCACGGCACGGGGGATGTCGCCCGGCCCGCGGCGGCGCAGCAGCCACAACGCCACCCCGATCCACCCGGCGAGCGCCACAAGCACGATCTGCCCGGCCGTCCCCCCGGCGAGTAAAGCGCCGTAGGCTAGGGGCGCTGCCAAGAACAGCAACGGCCACAGGCTGCCGAGCCGGCCCAGCGACTCCCGCTTGGCGATGTAGGTGAGGCCGATCAGGTAGCAGAGCGACACGGCGCTGGCGGCGAGCAGCGGACCCGGCACCGTCGCGGTCGCGGCCAGCCCGGCGACGACGTAGGCCAGCAGGCGGCACATCGCCATCGTCAGCGGGCTGAACCGGTTGCCCTTGTGGTTCCAGTTGTAGCCGATGATCGCGCCGCCAAGCGCCAATCCCCCAAGCACCGCCGCTTCCGGCGGCGCGTCGAAGCCGCGGGCCGCCGCCGCCAGCACCGCCACGGCGGCCAGCAGCAGGGCGAAGCCCAGCGCGAACACCGTGTTGGCCTCGATGGCGCCCGATGGGATCGGGCGCGACGGCCGCTCCCGCGCGTCGATGGCGCTGTCGAAGGCGTCGTTCAGGTACATGCCGCCGAGATAGGCGAGCGACAGCCCGAGCGCCGCGGGCAGCACCGCCCATTGCCAGGGCGAGGCCCCGGCCAGCGCCACGCCGGCCAGCGCGTTGGTCCACACCGTCGGCAGGTTCGACACCCGGCCCAGCCGCAAGGCGACGGAGGGCGTCATGCGGCCAGCCGGTCCCGCACCCACGCCAACTCGCGGGCGACCGCGGCGTCCAGGCCGCCGGTCCGAAGCTCCGGCGGCAGCACGTCCCAGGTATAGGTCTCGACCTCGAGGTGCGGGCTGATGCCGTCGCGGCGCTGCCGGGCCAGCATGTCGAGCAGGGTGGGCTGGGTGGTGGCGAACTGGCCGAGCGGCGCGTCGTGGAACACCGGGACGTGGCAGTGCACACGCCATTCCCGCCCAGGCGTGGCATCCCCGGGCGCGGCGCCGGCATGCCAGGCGGCCAAGGCTTCCGGCAGGTCGAGATAGCGGGTCAGCCCGTCCGGCCCCTGCTCGACCACCTGGTGCAGGTACACGCCATCGTCGAAGCGGCGCAGCAGCTCGGCGGCGTCATGGTCCATGCGCGGCACGGCCAGGGCGGAGGAAAGCTGCAGCTTCATCACCGAGATCCCGGCGCGGCGCAGCGCCGCGAGGCTGTCCGCCGGCGCCTCGAACTCCACGGCGGCGTGGCACACGTCCAGGCATAGGCCGAGATGGCGGCGCAACAGGCGCTCCGCGGCGGCCGGGGTGCGGCCGGACAGGGCGGCGAAGCGCGCGGCTGCCTCCCCGGTGAACAGGAACTCCTCGAAGAACGCGGCCGACTCCGCCGTCGTTTCCATCAGGCACATCGGTTCCGGCTCAAGCGCCAGGGTGACGCGACGGCCCGTCCGGTCCTCCAACGCCGCGAGGTGGGCGGCGTGCCGCAGTAGCGCCTCGGCGATGACCTCCCGCGCATCGACGTTGGCGGCGGCCCGGAACGCGCCCGGAACGGTGCTGACGCTGCCGGTCAGGCCCGGCTGGTCGTCGGGCAGCAAGGCCGCCAGCAGGCCGGCCAGGCGGTCGGTATAGGCCAACCGCTCCGGCGTCCGCCAATCGGGGGCGTAAACCTGCTCCTTGACCCGCTCGCCGTGGAACGGCCCATAGGGAAAGCCGTTGACCGTGTAGACGTAAAGCTGCTCGCTGGCCAGGAACTCGCGCAACGCATGAAGCTCGGACGGCGCGTCCAACGCCTCCGCGGCGATGGCGGACAAACGCAGCCCGACGCCCATGGGCGCCTGCGGAGAAACCCGGCGCTTCACCTCCGGCAGGTGCCGCCGCAACGCGGTGAAGATGTCCGGCCAGCTTTCGCCGCGGTGGACGTTGGTGCAATAGGTGAGGTGCGCCGGGCCAGAGGGAAGAAGCAGCCTCATGACCGCCGCGGCCGTCCATCACTTGGGAGCAGCAAGAACACAGCCATCTTCACTTCGCGTCCTTTGCGCATGGCGCAAGCCGAAATAAGTAACAATCGGCTTCGCATAAGGATCATCACCAAGATAACTGATCTACACTACAACAAAAGAGAGTTAGTCTCTGACATTGATCAAGAAAGTTTGGTCAGAAAACGACATTGACAACCGGCGGTGTGAATCAACTAAATCTGAAACCATATTATCATTTGTTTTGCATGTAGCTTGTTTTTGATGCCAAGCCTTATCGTCCAGGAGTAACCGCCTTGCCCATTCAGGCTTTCTCCGTCGAGCACCTCGACACCCCGACCGGTTGCCTGCTGGTCGTCACGGACGATGAGGACCGCCTGCGGGCGGTGGATTGGGAGGACCACGAGGATCGCCTGCGCCAACTCTTGCAACGGCAGTACGGCGCGGACGCAGTCCTCCAAGCGGCGTCGCGCGCCTCGGTGGCCAGCCGTTCGCTCCGCGCCTATTTCGACGGGGACATGGGCTGCCTGGCCGGCCTGGCGGTGGCGACCAACGGCACCGCGTTCCAACGCACCGTGTGGGACGCGCTGCGCCAGATCCCGCCGGGTCGGACCGTCAGCTACGGCGCGCTTGCGGAGCGGATCGGACGGCCCGGCGCCATGCGCGCCGTGGGCCTCGCGAACGGCGCCAATCCCATCTCAATCGTCGTGCCGTGCCACCGGGTCATCGGGGCGAACGGCACGCTGACCGGCTTCGGCGGCGGGCTGGAGCGCAAGCGCTGGCTGCTGGCGCATGAGGGCGCATCCGATCAGGCTGCGATGGATTTCCCGTCGCCGCCGAAGCGGTAAACCTTGCCCTCCTGCGGCGTGAGGCCGACGCGGTCGCCGACAGCGTGGTCAATGTCGCCGAGGATGCGCGCGGTCAGCATCCCGGCCCCCGGCACATCGACGTAAAGCATCGTGTCGGCGCCGAGGCGCTCGGCGTGCGACACGGCGCCGGTCCAGGCGCCGTCGCTTGCACCCTCGGGCGCGACCGCCAGGTGCTCCGGACGCACCCCGATGGTCGCGGCGCGCATCCGGGCGGCGGCGTCCCCGCCGACGAAGTTCATGGTGGGGGAGCCGATAAAGCCCGCGACGAACATGTTGGCCGGCCGGGCATACAGCTCCAACGGGCGTCCGACCTGCTCCACCGCGCCGCCGCGCAGCACGACGATCTTGTCGGCCAGCGTCATGGCCTCGACCTGGTCGTGCGTGACATAGACCATGGTCGCGCCGAGCTGCCGGTGCAGCTTGGCGATCTCGATGCGGGTGCCGACGCGGAGCGCCGCATCGAGGTTGGACAGCGGCTCGTCGAACAGGAACAGGCTCGGCTGGCGCACGATGGCCCGGCCGATGGCGACGCGCTGGCGCTGCCCGCCCGACAGCTCGGCCGGGCGGCGGTCCAGCAGCGCGTCGAGCCGCAGCAGGCCGGAGGCCGTCTCGACCCGGCGCCTGATGTCCGCTGCGGCGACCCCCTCCTGCGACAAGGCGAGGCCCATGTTCCGGGCCACCGTCAGGTGCGGGTATAGCGCGTAGCTTTGGAACACCATGGCGATGCCGCGCTTGGCCGGCGGCACGCCGTTCATCAGCCGGCCGTCGATCCGCACGTCGCCCGCCGTTTGCTCGTCCAGCCCGGCAATGATGCGCAGCAGCGTCGATTTCCCGCAGCCCGAAGGACCGACGAAGACGACGAACTCGCCGGCGGCCACGTCGAGGTCCACGCCCTTGAGCACATCGACCGCGCCAAAGCTCTTGCGGATGGCGGAAAGCGCCAGCGAACCCATGCAGCCTGTCCTTAAGAGGCGGTTTTCACAATTCACGGGCCAGGCGTCCTGCAACCAGGAGTATGCACGCTGTCTGGAGCAGGGCCTGAACGATGAAGCCGAGCCGGTCGTAGCGCAGGGCAAGGCGCTTGTTTTCCAGCA
>JAABUX010001843.1_pt1 | contig 31053 bp, 26 predicted proteins | sample 5561851 | NCBI WGS metagenome assembly JAABUX01 (sample SAMN10711883, study PRJNA513361) | rock metagenome | isolation source: Antarctica rocks | place: Antarctica: Victoria Land, Richard Nunatak red sandstone | collected 2016-01-03
GGTCGGCGCCCCAGTAGGTGGTGCCGGCTCGGTATTGCGGACGGGTCGGCGTGTACTTCATGCCGAACTCGAGCGTGTTGGCGTAGACGAGTCCTGTCTCCGGACTGAACGCCGACGGGCTCCAGGCCTTCCCGCCCCAAACGCTCGGCCAGATCTCCATGGTTTCGCCTGCTCGCACTTTTTTCGTCAGATCCGACTCGATAGGGCGCCCGTTCTCGTCGATGCCCGTAGCCCAGTTCATGGTTTTGATGAACTTGTTGGCGGCAATCAGCTTCCCGTCCGTCCGGTCGAGCACGTAGAAAAAGCCGTTTCGATTGGCGTTCAGGAGCGCTTTGGTCGGTTTGCCGCCGATGTCCAGATTTGCCAGGACCATATCGGCCACGGCGTCGAAGTCGTACAGGTCGTTCGGCGAAAACTGGAAGTGCCATTTCATCTTGCCGCTCTGCGGGTCGAGCGCCAGCACCGAAGCGGTGTACAGGTTGTCGCCCGGGTTACGCACCATCGCGTTCCACGGCCCGGCATTGCCGACGCCCCAATAAACCGTCTTCAGCTCCGGATCATAGGAGCCGGTGATCCAGGTCGAGCCGCCGCCATGCTTCCAGGTGTCGCCCGGCCAGGTGTCGTTTCCCGGCTCGCCCGGTCCTGGGATCGTGTAGGTGCGCCAGAGATGTTTTCCGCTCGCCGGGTCCCAGCCATCGATGAAGCCGCGGATGCCATATTCCGCGCCGGAGATGCCGGTAATGACGACGCCGTCGGCCACCAGCGGGGCCAACGTCTGCGCATATCCGTCCTTCCAGTCGATGACCTGCGTTTTCCACAGTTCCTTGCCGGTCTTGGCGTCAAGGGCCAGGACGTGGGCGTCGAGCGTGGTGCGGAACAGCTTCCCGTCGTAGAGCGCTGCGCCGCGGTTGATGATGCCGCAGCAGACGATGCGCGGCGTTTCGGGCGGATAGTCGACTTTCGTTTTCCAGATTTGCTTGCCGGTCTTGGCATCAACCGCGATCGTGGCAGCGTGCGTGGTGACATAAAGCACGCCATTGTAGACAAGCGGCTGAGACTCCTCCGCGCGATTGTCGTCAAGGCTGAGGCTCCAAGCAGGAACCAGAGATTTAACCGTTTCTTTGTCGATTTGTTTCAGTGGGCTGAAGCGCTGCTGATTGTAGCCCATGCCATAATTCAGGACGTTTGCGGTGTCGGCCCCGCCTTTTTCCAACTCGGCGGCGGACTGCGCCCAACTCCCCGCCCAAGGCGCAATCGCCAGCGCAGTCGCAAGCAGCCAAGCTTTCATGATGGTCGCCTCCCTGTTTTTATTCCTGCTCATGCAATTCACGCGTCGACCGGTGGGTCAACGACGCCCGGAACTCGATCGCAAAGGTCTACGAGGCATGCTGGCAGGGGGCTTAAGAACTCCAGTCGCTCCGACAGCCATCAGGCCTTTATTATGCAGTTAAGTTTGCCGCGTAAATCGGAAGCCAGCCTTTGCAGTAAATCACGGCAACTCAAAAGCTCGCCCGGAACGTCGCCCAGCCGCTTGTTTGCGGCTGCTCGACCGAGCACGCCACACCATGCAACAATCGGCAAAGCACGAGACCCACGGCGTTGGCAGCATCTGGCTTTTCGGCTTGCCTGGTTTCCTCCACCCCCATTATTTGAGTTGTCGACGATGATGACTGCGCGAGCCACCGGTTGCAAGGGACAGCGCTAATTGCCGCCTTCGATTTTCGGTCAAATGCCGCTTTAGTGAGCCAAGTTGCTTCGGCGGCGGGAGCCATGACAAGGACCCGAGCGGAAACATTGCAGGCCGAGGCCGTTCGGCTCAGGGCATTCATTGTTGGGGCTGGCCTTCTCGGGCGTGCCTGGAGATTGAACCCGGACCTAGCATACGGGTCGTCGGTGTCGCGCCACGTGGCCGACCAGCTCCGGGCCAAGTGGCCCAAGCTCGGCGTGTTCATCGACGACAGCGAGCCGACGTGCTGGCGCACATGGACTTCCCCGTCGTGCGTCGCACCAAGATCCACTTCACCAATCCGCTCGAGCGCCTGAACAAGGAGATCAAGCGCCGCGCCGATGTCGTCGGTATCTTCCCCAACGAGGGCTCCATCATCCGGCTGATCGACGCCGTGCTGCTGGAGGCCAACGACGAACGGCAGACCCAGAGCCGCTACATGCAGACGGAAGTGATGGCCGAACTCACACCGCCGCTGCTCGAAGCCGTGCCCACCCAGGTTGCCACCATAGCCGCATGATCCGTGGCCAGCTCCGCTACACCGCAAATTCCACCACATTGACGGACGTGACCTGACACTGCGGCGGACCGTGCGGCTTCCACGGCACGCCAACGCCCCGGGGCTGCCCCTGCCTTCCACGCCTCTGAGTGCGCCTTATTGCCTCGTGCTGGCTTCACTGGCTCGGGCTGCCCCTGTGCTGCGCGCGGTGCCCCGGTGCTGCGATGTGCTGCGGTTGTGCCGTGTCCGACTGACTCAGCGTCAGCAGTCGCGCCGCGCGCAGCAAAACTCGCGCCTGCCAAGGAGATGCCCACCCGATCGCACTGAAGGACTGACTTCAAAAAGTCGGACTTAACCGGCTAGCAAGGTAGGCCATTCGGCTCGCTCGCCCGCGCGCCCTGGAAACTTCGGCCCGAGAGAGCGGACCCTCACCCTTACCGCTAACGTCGCCTCGGAAACAGGGGAGGGGCCAGTTTCCCCATCGGCACCCTCGGGAGCGGGCCAGGCAACCCTTGGCTCAGCCGACACGCTCCACCCGGGCGGCCCAAGGTGCCTCGTTGTGCAGGCAAGTGGCCCCTCGATTGGACCGAGGAGGCCGGTGGGGGGCAATGGGTGCAAACCGGTGGGAGCACCTGGGGAGCAAACCTTTGTGCCTCGCTGGCAATACAGTGAAACTGTCAGCCAATCCGAGAAATCGTTGCGGTGGCGGAGAGGGTGGGATTCGAACCCACGGTACGCTTGCACGCACAACGGTTTTCGAGACCGTCGCCTTAGACCGCTCGGCCACCTCTCCGTCCGGGACGCGCGGTATAAACCGGCAGCCCTGGTGTTGCAAAGCCTCAAGTATGTTGACACCCGGCAGCGCGGGACTATAACGCCTTTCTTTCGGCAGCGGGCATGCCCGACTGTCACGGTTGTGCTCGCACAGCCGCTCGTTCGGCAGGAATACGAGATATGTTCGCAGTCATCCGCACCGGCGGAAAACAGTATCGCGTGACCCACAACACGGTGTTGAAGGTCGAGAAGCTGGAGGCCGAGCCCGGCTCCGTCATCACCTTCACCGATGTGCTCGCCGTGGGCGACGCGGATGCGATCACCATCGGATCGCCCGTGGTCGCCGGCGCCAGCGTTTCGGCGACGGTGGTCGCGCAAGACCGCTTGGACAAGATCATCATTTTCAAGAAGCGTCGTCGGCAGAACAGCCGCCGCAAGAACGGGCATCGTCAGCACGTCACCGTGTTGCGCGTGGCCGAGATCAACGGCGTGGGCGTGGACGCGCCCACATCTGACGCACCCGTGTCTGAAGCCGCCTGAGGAGACACAGCAATGGCACACAAGAAAGCGGGCGGCTCGTCCCGCAATGGACGCGACACCGAAGGCCGCCGCCTCGGCGTCAAGAAGTTCGGCGGCGAGGCCGTGGTCGCCGGCAACATCATCATCCGCCAGCGCGGCACCAAGGTGAAACCGGGCGTGAACGTGGGCCTAGGCAAGGACCATACGATTTTCGCCTTGATCGATGGCCATGTGAAGTTCCAGCGCCGGGCCGAAGGCCGGGTGCATGTGTCGGTCGAAAGCGCGCCGGTTCCGGTGCCGGTTGCGGCTGAGTAGCGCTGCTCCCGCGTTGACGATCATCGGCGGGGGTCGGCGCAAGCCGGCCCCCGTCGTCGTTCAGGGCTCTCCACCATGAAGTTCCTCGACCAGGCCAAGATCTACGTCCGCTCCGGCGATGGCGGCGACGGCGTGATCGCATTCCGCCGCGAGAAGCACCTGGAGTTCGGCGGCCCGGATGGCGGCAATGGCGGCCGCGGCGGCGACGTCCTGTTCGAAGCGGCGGAGAACCTCAACACGCTGATCGACTTCCGCTACACCCAGCATTTTCGCGCGCCGAAGGGCGGCAACGGCGCCGGGTCGGACCGTACCGGCGCGTCCGGGAAAGACGTGCTGATCCGCGTCCCGATCGGCACGCAACTGATCGACGACGACCGCGAAACCCTGCTCGCCGACCTCGACGCCCCCGGCAAGCGGATCGTGCTGTGCCGCGGCGGCGATGGCGGCCATGGCAACGCCCACTTCAAGACCAGCACCAACCGCGCGCCGCGCCGCGCCGACAAGGGCTGGCCCGGCGAGGAGCGCTGGGTTTGGCTGCGGCTCAAGCTGATCGCCGACGTGGGGCTGGTCGGGCTGCCCAATGCCGGCAAGAGCACGTTTCTTTCGGTCGTCTCCGCCGCGCGGCCCAAGATCGCCGACTATCCGTTCACCACCCTGCACCCCCAGCTCGGCGTCGTGCGCCTGTCGCACAGCGAGGAGTTCGTCATCGCCGACATCCCCGGGCTGATCGAAGGCGCGCACGAGGGCGCTGGGCTCGGCGACCGCTTCCTCGGCCACGTCGAGCGTTGCGCGGTGCTGCTGCACCTGGTGGACGGCGCGGCCGGCCACGTGGTCGACGCCTGGCGCACCGTGCGGGAGGAACTGGCGGCCTACGGCGGCGGCCTCGCCGACAAGCCGGAGCTGCTGGTGCTGAACAAGTCGGACGCGATGTCCCCGCGGGAGGCGTCGGCCCGGCGGTCCGCCCTTGCCCGCGCCTCCGGCCAGCCGGTCACGCTGCTGTCGGGCGCCACCGGCGACGGGGTGCCGGAGTTGCTGCGGCAACTGATGAACTCGGTCCATACGGCCCGGCTCGTGCCTGCATGATCCCCGATCTGGCCAGCGCGCGCCTGCTGGTCGTGAAAATCGGCAGCGCCCTGGTGGTGGAGGGCGCCGCGCCGCGCACTGCCTGGTTGGACGGAGTCGCCGCCGATATCGCCGCCGCCCGGGCGCGTGGGACCGCCGTCATCGTCGTTTCGTCGGGCGCGATCGCCCTGGCCCGGCATACGCTCGGGCTGACCCAGTCCCGGCTCCGGCTGGAGGAAAAACAGGCCGCCGCCGCCGTCGGGCAGATCCGGCTTGCCCAGGCGTGGGCGGATGCGCTGTCCGGACACGGCCTGGTCGCCGCCCAATTGCTGCTCACGCTCGAGGACACCGAGGACCGTCGGCGCTACCTCAACGCGCGCGCCACGCTGTCGACCCTGCTGCAACTGGATTGCGTGCCGGTCATCAACGAGAACGACAGCGTCGCCACCGCCGAAATCCGCTTCGGCGACAACGACCGCCTGGCCGCGCGCGTGGCGGAGATGGTGCAGGCCGACCAACTGGTGCTGCTGTCCGACATCGACGGCCTCTACACCGCCGACCCAAAGCGCGATCCGGCGGCCCGGCACATCCCGATCGTCGGCGCATTGACTCCCGAGATCGAGGCCATGGGAGGCGAGCCGCCGCCCGGCTACTCGTCCGGGGGGATGCGGACCAAGCTGGTGGCGGCCCGGGTCGCGACCCAGGCCGGATGCGCCATGGCGATCGCGCTGGGCGCTGTGCCGCATCCGGTCGCGGCGATCGCGGACGGGGCGCGCTGCACGTGGTTCCTGCCGGCGCCCGAGGGCCGGTCCGCCCGCAAGCGCTGGATCGCCGGCAGCCTGCAGCCGCTCGGCACGCTGTGGGTCGACGCCGGCGCGGCCCGGGCGTTGGCCCGCGGGCGGTCGCTGCTGCCGGCCGGCCTGCGCCGGGTCGAGGGCGTGTTCGGCCGCGGCGACCCGGTGGAAGTGTGCGATCCCGACGGCTTGTCGCTGGCCCGCGGCCTATCCGCCTACGCCAGCGACGACGCCAGCCGCATCGCCGGGCACCGATCGGCGGAGATCGAAGCGCTGCTCGGCTGGCGCGGACGCGACGAGATCATCCACCGCGACGACCTCGTGCTGCTCATCGACAGCACCCGCGACCAACCGGCAGTATCGATTGCATGAACGCCGACATCGACACCCCCACCGCTTGGCTGCACGCAGCTGGCCGCGCCGCCCGCGCCGCTTCCGCAACGTTGGCCCAAACTCCCGACGCCGCACGGAACGCCGGCCTGCACGCCGCCGCCGCTCGGCTCCGGGAGGCGACCCCCGCGATCCTGGACGCCAACGCCGCCGACCTCGCGGCCAGTGCCGCCAACCCCGCCTTCCGCGACCGGCTCACCCTGACCGCCGAGCGCATCGCCGCGATGGCGCAGGGCCTGGACGACATCGCGGCCCTGCCCGACCCGCTCGCCCGCACCCTGGCCGAGTGGACGCGTCCAAACGGCCTCCGCATCCGCCGCATCGCCACCCCCATCGGCGTCATCGGCATGATCTACGAGAGCCGCCCGAACGTGGGCGCCGACGCCGCCGGGCTGTGCCTGAAATCCGGCAACGCCGTCATCCTGCGCGGCGGCTCCGAAAGCTTCGGCAGCGCTCGCGCCATCCACGCCGCGCTCGCCGCCGGGCTGGCGGACGCCGGGTTGCCAACCGCCGCCGTGCAGGTCGCTCCCGGCACCGACCGCGCGTTCGTCGCCGCCATGTTGGCCGCCTCCGGCGTGCTCGACCTGATCGTGCCTCGCGGCGGCCGCAGCCTGGTCCAGCGCGTGCAGCTTGAAGCGCGGGTGCCGGTGCTGGCCCACGCCGAGGGGCTGAATCACGTGTTCGTCCACGCCGCGGCGGACCCGTCGATGGCTTGCGCGATCGTCGCCAATGCCAAGATGCGCCGCACCGGTGTCTGCGGCGCCGCCGAAACGCTGCTGATCGATGCCGCCTGCGCCGCATACCTGCTCCCCCAGATCGTCACCTTCCTCGGCGCGCTCGGCTGCGCCTTCCGCGCCGACCCGCGCGCCCGGGCGATCCTCCCCGCCCTCCCCGCCGCCGGCTCCGCCGACTTCGACACCGAGTGGCTGGACGCCATCCTGAGCGTTGCGGTGGTGGACGGCGTCGACGGCGCGCTCGCCCACATCGCTGCCCACGGCAGCGAGCACACCGACGCCATCGTCACCGAGGACCCTGCCGCCGCCCAGCGTTTCTTGTCCGGGGTGTCGAGCGCGGTGGCGCTGTGGAACGCCTCGACCCAGTTCTGCGACGGCGGCGAGTTCGGCTTCGGCGCCGAGATCGGCATCGCCACCGGGCGCATCCACGCCCGCGGCCCGGTCGGCGTCGAGCAGCTCACCAGTTTCCGCTACGTCGTCACCGGCACGGGCCAGGTGCGGCCCTGACCGACCCGGTGCCGCGCCACGGCGACCGCCGGCGGATGCGGATCGGTTTGCTCGGCGGCTCGTTCAACCCGGCGCACGAGGGCCACCGGCACGTCGCGCGCTTGGCGCAGCGGCGGCTTCGGCTACAGCAGGTCTGGCTATTGGTGTCGCCCGGCAATCCGCTGAAGCCCCGCCACGGCATGGCGTCGCTCGCGGACCGGCTCGCCTCGGCATGTCGGATCGCGGACGGCCGCCGGGTCCTCGCGACCGACATCGAGCGCCGTCTCGGCACGCGCTACACGGTCGACACGCTGCGCGCCTTGAACCGGCTGTTTCCCCGGGTGGAGTTCGTCTGGGTGATGGGCGCCGACATCCTGGCCGAGCTGCCGAAATGGCGGCAGTGGCGCGAGATGTTCCATCGGACCGCCATGGCCGTGTTCCCCCGCCCCGGCTATAACCGGCGCGCGCTGGCCGGACGGGCTGCGCTGCGGATGCGGCGTTTTCATAGGCGGGCGCGGGAATCGCCGGTGCTGGCGTCGATGCCGCGGCCGGCCTGGCTCTTCCTCCCGGCGCCGCAGACTGCAATATCCGCCACGGCGCTGCGCAACGCGCTATACTCGCTACCCAGCGCCACCATCAAGGGACCACGACGATAGCCAGGAAGCCGCCTGCCGACCCCAAGCCCGCCGTCCCCGCCAAGAAGCGCCGCTCGCCGCAGCCGGTCGCGAGCCTGGCGGAAGCGGCCAAGGCGCCCGGGACGCCGCGCAAGAAGGCCGTCGCCGCCGGGCCGCGCGCCAAGGCGGCTCCGCGCGTCAAGGCCGAACCGTCGCGGCTGGACCAGGTGCAGGCCGTCATCGTCGAGAGCCTGGAAGGCGACAAGGCGGAGGATGTCACGGTGCTGGACCTCGCAGGCCGGGCGTCGTTCACCGACCGCATGGTGATCGCGACCGGACTGGCGGACCGGCAGATCAGCGCGATGGCGACGCACCTGCAGGAGAAGCTGCGCGACGCCGGCGTCGGCCGGGTGCCGGTCGAAGGCGCCGGCGGCTCCGACTGGGTGCTGATCGACGCTGGCGACATCGTGGTGCATCTGTTCAAGCCCGAGGCTCGCGCCCTGTACGCGCTGGAAAAGATGTGGGGCGAGGAACTCGACGAAGCTCACGCCGAGACCGTGTGATGCAGGCGGAACGCGTCTGGGATTATCCGCGTCCGCCCGCGCTGGAGCGCGTGCCCGAGCGCATCCGCATCGTGCTCGGCGGCGAGACCATCGCCGACACCGATGCGGCCTGGCGCGTGCTGGAGACGACGCACCCGCCCGGCTACTACCTGCCGCCATCGGCGTTCGTGCCCGGCAGCCTGGAGCTGCGTCCCCGCACGAGCTTTTGCGAGTGGAAGGGCGTCGCGCGCTACTGGACCGTCCGCGGCGGCGGCAAGGTCGCGATCGATGCCGCCTGGTCCTACCCCGAACCATCGGCCGCCTTCGCCGCCATCCGCGACCACGTCGCCGTATATGCCGGGCCGATGGACGCGTGCTACGTGGGCGAGGAAGCGGCGCGCCCGCAGCCCGGCGGCTTCTATGGCGGCTGGGTGACAGCCAACCTGGCCGGGCCGTTCAAGGGGGAGCCCGGGACGGAGTTCTGGTAAGGCATCGGCGGACCTACGATCCCCGCCGATCCACCACCCGCCTCGCCTTCCCCGCCGACCGTTCCAGCGTTCCCGGCGGCACCCCCACCACCCGCGCCGACACGCCTGTCGTGCTCTTGATGCGGTGCGCCACCGCCGCCGCCTCGCCCGGCAGCCCGGCGCCGTCCCACGCCTCCACTCGCGCCTCGGCGTGCACCGTCATGACGTCCATCCGGCCCTCGCGCGTCAGCTCGATCTGGAAATGCCCGGCGCACCAGGCCGTCGCCAGCAGCGCCTCCTCGATCTGCGTCGGGAACACGTTCACCCCGCGCAGGATGATCATGTCGTCGGACCGGCCCACCACCTTTTCCATCCGCCGCATCCCCGGCCGCGCCGTGCCCGGCAGCAGGCGCGACAGGTCGCGGGTGCGGTAGCGGATGATCGGCGTGGCCTGCTTGGTCAGCGACGTGAACACCAGCTCGCCCGCCGCGCCGTCGGGCAGGACCGCGCCGGTCGCCGGGTCGATGATCTCGGGCAGGAACTGGTCCTCCCACACATGCAGGCCGTCCTTGGTTTCGCGGCACTCCTGCGCCACGCCGGGGCCGATCACCTCCGACAGGCCGTAGATGTCGACGGCGTCGATCCCGAACGCGCCTTCGATCTCCGCGCGCATCGCGTTGGTCCACGGCTCGGCGCCGAAGATACCGATTTCCAGCGACGAGGCGCGGGGATCGAGGCCCTGGCGGCGGAACTCGTCCAGCAGCGCCAGCATGTAGGAAGGCGTGACGGTGATGATCTGCGGGCGGAAATCGGCGATGAGCTGCACCTGCCGCACCGTCATGCCGCCGCTGACGGGGATGACGGTGCAGCCCAGCCGCTCGGCGCCGGCGTGGATGCCGAGGCCGCCGGTGAACAGCCCGTAGCCGTAGGCGTTGTGCAAGCGCATCCCGGGCCGCCCGCCGGCCGCCCGGATCGACCGCGCGACCACCCCGGCCCACATGTCGAGATCGTCCCGGGTGTAGCCGACCACGATCGGCTTGCCCGTGGTGCCGGACGAGGCATGGATGCGCGCGACCTGCTCCATCGGCACGGCGAACATGCCGAACGGATAGGTGTCGCGGAGGTCGGCCTTGGTGGTGAACGGAAACAGCGCGAGGTCGTCGAGCCGCTGGAAGTCGGAGGGGTGCACCCCGGCGGCGTCGAACTTGGCGCGGATCGCGGCCACGTTGTCGTAGGCGTGGCGCAGGGTCCAGGCGAGGCATTCCCGTTGCAGCTCCATCACCTCGTCGCGGGAGGCGCGCTCCATGGGGTCAAGCATCGGTCGTCTCCGCAGGCAGCACCGCGCCGCCGGATGCTCGCGAATGGCCCCGCAACTGCGCGACCACCTCGCCCGCTGCGGTCGCCACCTCGACATCGTACAGGCCGGACCGCTTGGCGCGCGCGACCTCGCGTGCGGTCGCGACCAGGCGGTCGCCCTCACGTGCCGGGCGCAGGAAGGTGATGCCGCAGTGCTGGGCGACGTGACGCTCGTTGGCGGAATTGCACGCGAACGCGAAGGCGCTGTCGGCAAGGGTGAAGATGAAGCCGCCGTGGCAGATGCCATGGCCGTTCACCATGGCCGCGCCCACCACCATCGACAGCACGGCGCGGCCGGGCCCGATCTCGTCCAGCGACAGGCCGAGGCCCTGGCTCGCCCGGTCCTGCGCCCACATCGCGTCGGCGCAGCGCCGGGCCAAATCCTTCATGCGAGGTCGCTCATCCGGCCCGGCCCGTGAAGGCGGGCGTGCGCTTTTCGTGGAAAGCGCGTACACCCTCGGCGAAGTCCGGCGTACTCCCAAGCTGGCGTTGCAGGTCGCGCTCCAGGTCGAGTTGCGCGTCCAGCGTGTTCGCCGCCGATGCCGCCAGGGCGCGCTTGGTCAGCGCGAGGGCCTGGGTGGGCTGCGTCGCCAGCCGGGCGGCCAGCGCCTCCGCCTCCGACTTCAGCCGGTCGTCGTCGACGGCGCGCCAGATCAGGCCCCACGCCTCGGCGGTCTCGGCCGGAAGCGGTTCGGCGAGCAGGGCCAGGCCGCGCGCCCGAGCCTCGCCGACCAGGCGGGGCAGGAAGAACGTGCCGCCGACATCCGGCAGCAGGCCGATGCGCGCGAACGCCTGGATGAAGCGGGCGCTGCGCCCGGCGAGCACGATGTCGCAGGCGAGCGCCAGATTCGCTCCCGCGCCGGCCGCCACGCCGTTGACCGCGCACACGACCGGGAGCGGCAGCGCGCGCAGGCGGCGGATCAGCGGGTTGTAGAACCGGTCGAGCATGGCGCCGAGGTCGGCGTCCGGGCCGGTCGCCATCGGGTCGTTCAGGTCCTGCCCGGCGCAGAATCCGCGTCCAGCGCCCGTGAGCAGCAGCGCGCGGCAGGCCGGGTCGGCCTCGGCGTCGTCCAACGCCGCGCTGAGCGCCAGGTGCATGGCTTCGGTGAGCGAGTTCATCCGATCGGGCCGGTTCAGCACCAGCGTGCGCCAGCCCTCGTGCAGTTCGACGCGGACCAGCTTTTCCATCTATCCCCCTCGGACGTCCCGGCTTGTGTTCGGCCGTGCCGGGTGGAAGAGTCGCGGTCAACCAATCAGCCTGTCAACGGGAAACGCCCCATGCCCGAAGCCTACATCTGCGATTTCGTACGCACCCCCATCGGCCGCTTCGGCGGCGCGCTGAAGGACATCCGCGCCGACGACCTCGCCGCCATCCCGATCCGCACGCTGTATGGCCGCAACCCCGGCGTGGACTGGGACGCGGTGGACGACTGCTACTTCGGCTGCGCCAACCAGGCCGGCGAGGACAACCGCAACGTTGCCCGCATGGCCCTGCTGCTGGCGGGCCTGCCGGATGTCGTGCCCGGTGCCACCATCAACCGCCTCTGCGGCTCCGGCCTGGACGCGGTCGGCACGGCCGCGCGCGCCATCCGCGCCGGCGATGCCGAGCTGATGATCGCGGGCGGAGTCGAGAGCATGACACGCGCGCCGTTCGTCATGGGCAAGGCAACGGAGGCGTTCTCCCGCAATGCCGAAATCTTCGACACCACCATCGGCTGGCGCTTCGTCAACCCGGTGCTGAAGGCGCAGTACGGCGTCGATTCCATGCCGGAAACCGCGGAGAACGTCGCGCAGGAGTTCCAGGTGTCCCGCGCCGACCAGGACGCGTTCGCGCTGCGGAGCCAGCAACGGGCCGCCACCGCCCAAGCGAGCGGATTCTTCGCGCGGGAGATCACGCCGGTGACGATCCCGGGCCGCAAGGGCGACACGGTCGTGGACCGCGACGAGCATCCGCGCGAGACGTCGCCGGAGGCGCTGGCCAAGCTCAAGACGCCGTTCCGTCGCGAGGGCGGCAGCGTGACGGCTGGCAACGCGTCCGGCGTGAACGACGGCGCCGCCGCGCTGATCATCGCGTCGGAGGCGGCGGCGCGGCGGCACGGCCTGGCGCCGCGCGCCCGGGTGGTGGCGATGGCGACCGCCGGGGTGGCGCCGCGGATCATGGGCATGGGGCCCCTGCCCGCCACCTTGAAGCTGCTGGACCGGCTCGGGATGAAGCTCGCCGACATCGACCTGATCGAGCTGAACGAGGCGTTCGCGGCGCAGGGCTTGGCGGTCATGCGGCAATTGGGGTTGCCGGACGACGCCGGGCACGTGAACCCGCATGGCGGCGGCATCGCGCTCGGCCACCCGCTGGGCATGTCGGGCGCGCGCCTGGCGCTGACGGCGGTGAACGCGCTGGAGACGCTCGGGCAGAAGCGCGCGGTGGCGACGATGTGCATCGGCGTCGGCCAGGGCATCGCCGCGTTGATCGAGCGGGTTTAGGGGAGCTGAGGCTTGCACGCCGGGTCCGAAGCCCATAGACACCGCGGTCTGAGGACGGGATGGGCGCGTAGCTCAGCGGTAGAGCATCGCCTTCACACGGCGGGGGTCACAGGTTCAATCCCTGTCGCGCCCACCATCCCGTTACGGCAGCAGGACCCATGCTGATCTACCACATCGTCACGGCCTCGGCCTGGAGCGACGCGCAGGCGGCGGGCGTGCACGCGCCGCCGTCGCTGGCCGCGGACGGGTTCCTGCACTGCTGCCGCGAGAGCCAGGTCGGCTTCGTGGCGCAGCGCTTCTTCGCCGGGCAGGACGGCCTGTTGCTGCTCGGCATCGACCCCGCCGCCACCGACGCCGACCTGCGCTGGGAGCGCAGCGAACCCGGCCAGGATACCTTTCCACACCTGTTCGGCCCGCTGCCCATCATCGCCGTCCGCAGCGTCGCGCCGTTGGAGCCTCCCGTCGCATGATGATCGCCATCGTCCCCGTGACGCCGTTCCAGCAAAACTGCAGCCTGGTTTGGGACCAGGCGACCGGCCATGGCAGCGTGGTCGACCCCGGTGGCGACGTGCCGCGCATCCTGGCCGAGACGGCCCGCCTCCACATCACGGTCGACAGCATCGTGCTGACCCACGGCCACATCGACCACGCCGGCGGCGCTGCGGAGCTGCAGGAGGCCCTGCGCGCCCGGGCGGGCACTGAAAACGGCATCCCGATCATCGGCCCCGACGCCCGCGACCGCTTCCTGCTGCAATCGCTCGTGACCCAGGGGGCCGCGTTCGGCATCGCGGCCCGCGACGTGCTCCCCGACCGCTGGCTGAGCGAAGGCGACACGATCCCGCTCGCGGGCGCGATGTTCGACATCCTGCACTGCCCCGGCCACACGCCCGGCAGCGTCGTGCTGGTCAACCGCGCGGCCCGGTTCGCCCTGGTCGGCGACGTGCTGTTCCGCGGCTCGGTGGGCCGGACCGATTTCCCGTACGGCGACGGCGCGGCGCTGGTGGAGGCAATCACCACGAAGCTGCTGCCGCTCGGCGGCGACATGCAGTTCATCTGCGGCCACGGCCCTGGATCGACGATCGGGTTGGAGCGGCGCACCAACCCCTACCTGACGGCATGACGCGAGACACCAGCGTTTATCTCGACGCCGTCCGGTTCGCCGCCGCCCTTGCGGTCCTGCTGAGCCACGCCGAGGATGGCTGGGCGCCGGGCCTGCTGCCGGGCGTCTCCCATCTCGGCCTCGCGGCGGTTGCGGTGTTCTTCGTGCTGAGCGGCTTCGTGATCGGCTATGCGGTCGACACGAAGGAACGCGATGCCGCCAGCTATGCCATCAACCGCGCCGCACGGCTGTATTCCGTCGTGGTGCCCTGCCTCGTGCTGACCGTGGCGCTGGACACGCTCGGGCGTCATCTGGGGCTCGCGGCCTACCGCCTCGACTGGACCAGGCACTGGGGCGCCGCGCGGGAACCATTGGACGCCGCGGCCTCCCTGCTGTTCGTCAACGAGGTTTGGGGCTGGGGCCTGCTGCCCGGCAGCAACGTGCCGTTCTGGTCGCTGAGCTACGAGGCGCCTTACTACCTCGTGTTCGGATTGGCGGCGTTCCTGCCCGGCGCGTGGGGACTGGCCGCCGCCGCGCTGACGCTGCTGGCTGCCGGCCCAGGCATCGCCGCGCTGTTTCCGCTCTGGCTGCTGGGGTGGGGCACCTATCGGGCGTGCCAGCGCACCGTGCTCCCGCACCAAGCCGCGCGGGCGCTCTGGTGCGCCGCGGTTGCGCTGTGGCTCGGGAGCGAGGCGCTGAGGTGGCACTACCACCTGGGCTGGGACGGACCGATCCGGCGGGGTTGGCCCGTGCTGTGGCAGTTCTACGCGGTGGGCCTGCCGTTCGCGGTCAGCATTCTCGCCGTCCGTCACGCCGCCGTCCCGCTCGCCGTGGTCGCCGGGGCGGTGCGGTGGTGCGCGGGCGCGACGTTCACCCTGTATCTGTTGCACTATCCTGTCGGGTTCTTCCTCAACGCCGTTGTTCCCGCTGGGTGGCCGGCCTGGGGACGGTGGGTTGCCATCGTCCCGACAACGCTGGTGATCGCCTTCGCGTTCGCCCATGTGTCCGAGCGGCGCAAGGCGGCGTGGCGGCGCGCCATCGTCGGAGCGGTGGCTTGGCTCAACTTCCGGCGGCGAACGCCTGCGACGCTCGGGATGCCATGAGCGCCCTCGCCCTTCCCGACGATTTCCCGATCCCTGGACTCATCCCCGACCTTGCGGACGCCGATACGATGTTCGAGGGAAGTTCCGAACGCTATCTCACCGTTGGGCTGTCGGCCCTCGGCGTGATCGAGGCGGCCTTCCTTGGATCGCCGCCACCGCGACGCATCCTCGATCTGCCGTGCGGATTTGGCCGGGTCACCCGGATGCTGCGCGCCCGGTATCCGTCCGCCGACATCACGGTGTGCGACCTCGACCGCGCCGGCGTTGATTTCACCTCCGCCTGCTTCGGCGCGCGCGCGGCCTACTCCCGGCAGGATTTCCGGGATCTCCAGCTCAGAGCCGTTTTCGATCTCATTTGGGTCGGTTCGCTGCTCACCCATTTGCCGGAACACCAAACGCGCCAGTTCCTCGATTTCGCACTCCGCCACATGGGGCCGCACTCCCGCCTCATCGTCACCAGCCATGGCGCCTTCGTGGCCGGCCGGCTGCGGTTATGGCCGTATGGGCTGACCACGCCAGCCGCTCGCGGACTGTTGGCAGAGGTCCGGATGGCGGGATACGGCTTCCGCGGCTACTCGGGCGGCCAGCACTACGGCATCTCGGTTGCGTCGCGGCTTTGGTTCGAGCACGTCCTCGCCGGCAGCCCGCTTTGCCTGCAGTCCTACCAGGAACGCGGCTGGGACGAGCATCAGGACACGCTGGTGCTGCGCCGCCGCCCGCCGGCCAGGTCCTGGCGGGACTTTCTCGATCGCCTCCGAGGCGCCCGGGCCGCGACGTGGTTCGACCGGTCCGGGGTCGCAGGTCCGCGTGCTGCGGCCGAGCAGGCGATACTTGACGACACGGTGGTCACGGGTTTTGACGAGGCATGGTATGTCGCGACCTTTGCTGACGTGGCAGCGGCTGTCGCCGACGGGATATTCGCCTCTGGCCTGAGTCATTACATGCAATATGGCTGGGCGGAAGATCGGCCGTTCTGCGATCAGGCCTTGACCTTCGAAGCGGTCAACCAAGCAAATCCTGCTGCGTGTTGCGCTGGCGGTAACGGATAACGCCGGGACGGATAGGTCGTTTCAAGCCGTTCAACTTCCCACGATGAGCTTAGAAGCTGACCGACCATCAACATTTGAGACAGTGCCAGGACCGAGGGGTCGCCAGAAGCATCGACATGGCCGCATTCCCCTCCGACACACTCATGGACAAGGTGGCGGAGGCGCAGGCTCGACGCGACCGGGCGCGGCTGATTGCAGCCCATCGCGAGCTTTTCGGTCTGCGCCGCCGCGTGGAGGAACTCGAGCGCAGTCCGTTCCACCGTGTCCTGGCGTCGGCCCGGCAGTTCGTCCAGGCTGCGGCTCCGGTCTTGCGCGCCGGCCAGAACCTGCTGCGAAAGCCAGGCCCGGTCACGGCACGACCGCTGGCGTCAGGTGGCGCATGCCGTGGCCGCGCGCTGGTGATCGATCATTCCTGGCCGCAGCCGGATCGCGACGCCGGGTCGGTGGAGATCGTCAATCTCATGGAGTCACTGGACCGGCTCGGCTTCGAGGTGATCCTGGCGGCGTCTCGCGAGCACGACATCGCCTCCGTTGCGCGCAACGCCCTGGTTCGCCGCGGCCTACGCTGCCTCGGACCGAACGATTCGCCGTCCGTCGAGGCGTTCCTGCGCGAACACGGCCAGACCCTGGACCTTTGCGTGCTTTGCCGGGTGTTCTGCGGGGGCGAATTCCTCGAAGAGGTGCAGCGCTCCTGCCCGACCGCAAGGGTCGTGTTCAACTCGATCGACCTGAACTTCCTGCGGGAGGAGCGGAAGGCGTTGCTGCTCGGCGACCCGGAATGGCTGGAGATCGCCCGCCGCGCGAGGCTGCGCGAGGACCATCTCATCCGCAGCAGCGACGCCACCATGGTCGTGTCCGCCGTCGAGCTCGGCTTGCTGGCGCAGACCACCCCCGAGGCGCTGGTGGTGCACATGCCATTGGGCCGGCCGGTCCAGCCTCCCGTGACGTCGTGGGAGCAGCGGCAGGGGATCGGCTTCATCGGCGGCTTCACCCACGCGCCCAATGCCGACGCCGTGCGGTATTTCCTGGCGGAGGTTTGGCCGCTAGTCCTGCGTGACCTGCCGGACTGCCCGCTAAGCCTCGTGGGCGAAGGCATGCCGCCGAACCTGCTCGATGGCTGTCCCGGCCAGGTGAGCCTGCGCGGCCACGTTCCAGATGTCGGCCCCTGGTTCGAATCCCTGCGCCTGACGGTGGCGCCGCTACGCTTCGGCGCTGGCGCCAAGGGCAAGGTCGCCTCCAGCCTTGCCGCAGGCGTGCCGTGTATTGCCACCCCGGTCGCGGCCGAAGGCATGGGGTTGAACGAGGCGGCGGGGGTCATGGTGGCCGAGACCCCCGCAACCTTCTCCGCGGCGATCCGGACCGCCTACACCGATCCGAAGCTTTGGCGATCCCTTTCCGCAGACGGCCTCGCCTATGCCGAACACGCCCTGTCGCTTGCGGGATGGCAGGCCCGCCTGAACGGGATGCTGAAGCAGATCGGGCTTTAGCGGATCGACGGAGAGAACGGCATCATCGCGACCCCACGGGCGGCCTGGATCGGTGAAGCTGCCGCGATCCCCGCGAGCTGGACGCGCAGCCTCGCCGTCGCAGTCGGCACTTGGCTCGGCAGCCGCCTCGTGCTTGCCTGCATCGGCGGGTTCGCCTACGGGGTGGACGGGCAACCGATCCCCTGGCTCGGCCTGTGGATTCAGTGGGACGCCCACTACTATCTCAGCATCCTCGCCCACGGCTACAACGAACCAACGGTTATCACGGGGTTGGAAACCGGTCAGTCGAACCTGAACTTTTTTCCGTTGCTGCCGGTCGGCGGCTGGCTGGTCGCGCATGTCGTGACGCCGCCGGTCCTGGCGGGCCTGCTGTTCGCCAATGCGTGCCTTGTCGCCGCCGCCGTCGGGCTGCATCGGGTGGCGACGCGGCGCTTCGGCGCCGAAGCTGCGGACTGGTCGGTCGTTTCGCTGATGGTGCTGCCGGGATCGTTTGCGCTGTCGGGCTTCATGACCGAATCGCTGTTCCTCGCCATCTCCATCTGGTCGTTCCATTTCTTTGCTACCGGGCGTCCCAGGGCGGCGGCCGGGCTCGGTTCGCTGTTGTCGATCACCCGCCTGACCGGCGTGGTCCTGGCGGCCGGATTTGCCCTGGACTGGCTCATGCGGCGCGCCCGGCGGCGGCCGGCAAACTACGCCGTGCTGTTCCTGATCTGCCTGATGCCGCTGCCGCTGGTGGGGTTCATGGCGTATATGGACTGGCTCACCGGCGACGGATTGGCGTTCCTGCACAGCCAATTCGGCTTCTGGCAGCACAGGCTGGACTACCCGCTCGCGAATTTCTTCCTGTTCCTGTCGAGCGACCAGCCGCGGCTGGTCGCGCAGTCGGTCATCGGCCTGGTGCTGCTGTCCTGCCTGCTGGCGTCGGCGCGACGCTTCACGGCGGGGGAAATCCTCTTTGTCGGCGTGAATATTGCCAGCTTCGCCTCGTCCGGATCGGCGAGCCCCTCCCTGCTTCGCTACATGGCCTCGCTTTATCCGCTGCACCTGGCGCTTGGCCAGCTTGGGGCGCGCCGCCCGGCGATCCGCGTCCTCATCGTGACGCTCGCGCTGGTGGATGGCGCGATGATGAGCTACTGGGCTCGCGGCAATGATTTCCTTATCTGAGTTCTTTGCCCGCGGCCTCGATCGCGGACGGGAGCGGACTGCCCTGGCCGGGTGCGCCGGGCTCGTGGTTTTCTATGTCGCGGTGTTTGTTTGGATGCAGCTGACGGCCAATCCGATCGACCAACGGTTCTTTCGCCAGCGCCAGGCTTTCAACCTCGCGTCCCTGCAGCATCATTTCGTGACGATTGGCCAACCGATCTCCCTGGCGGCGGCCGGACACGCCGGGGCGCCATTGGCGTTGCTGGACGGCTGGTCCGCGCCGGAACCCTGGGGCGTCTGGACGGAGGGCGAAGCGGCGTCGCTGGTCATCGCCCTTCCGCAAGCAAGGCCGCCGTCGCTCACCCTGGTGTTCGACGCGGTGATCAACCTGGCAAGCTCACCAAGCCAAACCATCGGCGTGACGGTCAACAGCCGGGAGGTCGCACGATGGGATCTCCACGAGCCCCAGGTCGAATTGGCAGCGCCGATCCCGGCAGGCGCCCCCGGCCCGGACGGGACGCTCAGGATCGGCTTCACCAACGCCCATCCGCAGCACGGGCCAAACCGTATGGACCCGCGCCTGCTCGGCTTGGGGCTGCAACGGATCGAAATCCGTCCATCGACGTCGCGAGAGCGGGAAGGCTGAGCCATGCAGGACTGGGAGGAGGCGCTGGATCTCGGGGACGAACTGACCTGGACCCCTTTGCGCGTGGTTCCGCCGGACCCTTGGGTCGGGCACATCCCGTTCGCGTTCTGGCTGACCAAGGCGTTGCGGCCGGATACGCTGGTCGAACTCGGCACCCATTCCGGCAACTCCTACTTCGCGTTCTGCCAGGCCATGGCCACCTTGCACCCGGCAGGCCGGGCCTATGCCGTCGACACCTGGCGGGGCGACGAGCACGCCGGCCGCTATGGCGAGGAGGTGTTCGCCAGCGTGAGCGCCTTCAACGCCGAGCATTTTCGCCAGTTCTCCACCTTGCTCCGCGCCACGTTCGACGACGCACGGAGCTACTTCCCCGAACACGTGGTCGACCTGCTGCACATCGACGGCATGCACAACTACGACGCCGTAAAGCATGATTTCGAGAACTGGCTGCCGACGCTGTCGTCACGAAGCGTGGTGCTGTTCCACGACACCAACGTGCGCGAGCGTGACTTCGGCGTCTGGCGGCTTTGGCAGGAACTGGGCGAACGGTTTCCGTCGTTCGAGTTCAGCCACTCCAACGGTCTCGGCGTCCTGGGCGTCGGCCCGGACCAATCGCCTCGCTTGCGCGCCCTGTTCGAGCTTGCTGGCGAGTCCGACAAGGCCGCCTCGTTCCGGCGTCGGATTTCCGCCCGCGGCGAGGCATTCCAGCGCCAGGTCGAACTCCAAGGCCTCCAAGCGCAGCTGCAGGACGCCACCGATCAGGCGCAGAGCCTCACCGGCCGGATCGAGAAACTCACCCATCGGGTCGATGCGGTCGCCAAAGCGAACGAGGTGGCGCAAGCCGGGATTGCCCAAGCCGGCGAGTCGGCCCGGGCGGAAATCGCCTGGCGGGACATGCTGCTTAGCGCCCGCGAGGAGGTGATCCACGCCAAGCAGGCGTTGGCGGCCGAACTCGGCGATAGGGTCGCGGCCTATGCGGCGTCGCTGGAGGCGCGTGACTCCCTGATCACGGCCCGGGACGGGTTAGCGGCGCAGCTTTCGGCCGACCTCCGGGCTTTGGCGGAGCAGCTCAAGGCCGCCGAGGGACGCATCGGCCAGATGGCGAACGAGCGCGACGCCGTTGCCGCGGCACTGCAGGAAGCGATCGCGGGCCAGGCTGTGGTCGCACAAACCTATGTCCGATCCACCTCCTGGCGCATCACCCGGCCGCTGCGGGTTGCCGTTCGCCTGGCGCGCGGCGGCCCCGCCCTTCCCCCGCCAGCCGCGCCCGCCGTTGCGGCGCTGGTCGCGCCTCCACCGCCGGTCGCGCCCGAGCCCACCCCGGAGATTGCCGACGTGACCTCGGTCACGCCGCTGAAAGCGGCCGTGCGCACCCTGTTCCAGGCCCGCCTCGACGCGTTCCTGTCCAGCCCGGAGATGCTTCAGCTGCCCCGCTCCGAGCAGCCGGAGGTGAGCATCATCCTGGTGCTGTACAACCAGGCCGAGCTGACGTTCGCCTGCCTTGCCTCGATCACCGAGACGCTGCGGGCGCGCAGCCCGGATGCCGAGATCGTCATCGTCGACAATGGCTCCACCGACGCCACGGGCGCCTTGCTCGACCGGCTCCGCGGCGCCACGATCATCCGCAACACGGCGAACCTGCACTTCCTCAAGGCGGTCAACCAGGCGACCCGGTCGGCCCGCGGCGAGGCCATCCTGCTGCTCAACAACGACGCGCAACTGCTGCCGGGTGCGGTGGCGTCGGCGCTGCGCACGCTCCGGTCGGCACCGGACATCGGCGCCGTGGGCGGCCGCATCATCCTGCCCGACGGCACCTTGCAGGAAGCCGGCTCCATCGTTTGGCGGGACGGCGCGTGCTCCGGCTACGGCCGGAGCCAGGACCCGAACGGGCCCGACTACATGTTCCAGCGCGACGTGGACTACTGCTCCGGCGCGTTCCTGCTCACCGACGCGGCGCTTTGGCGGGAGCTGGACGGCTTCGACGAGCGTTTCGCCCCGGCCTACTACGAGGAGACCGATTACTGCTTGCGGCTTTGGGAGGCCGGATACCGAGTGGTGTTCGATCCCGACGCGTCGATCATGCACTACGAATTCGGCAGTTCGACCAAAAGCGGGGAGGCGCTGGCGTTGCAGGCGGCCAACCACAAGGTGTTCGCGGCCCAGCATGCCGATTGGCTCGCCGGCCAGTTCCCGGCGTCGCCGCAGAACGTGCTTGCGGCCCGCACTGCCCGCTCCGACGCAAAACGCGTGCTCGTGCTGGAGGACCGGGTGCCGAAGATGGAGCTGGGGTCCGGCTATCCCCGCGCCAACCGGCTGGTGCACGAGTTGGTCGAAGCGGGCGCGCAGGTCGCGTTTTTTCCGATGAACCGCCACAGCGAAACGTGGCACGGGGTGCGCCGGGCGCTGGACAAGCGGGTGGAGGTGTTGATCGCCGCGGTCGGGTCGCAAATCCGGCCCTATCTCGCGGCCCGGCGGGGGCATTTCGATGCGATCCTGGTGTGCCGCCCGCCGAACATGGACGTGTTCCAGGGCGCCGTGGATTTCGACCGCGACCTGATCGGCGACGCCCGCGTGATCTACGACGCGGAGGCGCTGTTCGTCACCCGGCAGCTGCAGAAGTTGGAGGCGGAAGGACGGCCGGCCAAGGCGCCCGAGCGGCGTCGGATGATCGCCGGCGAGGTTTCGCTGACGCGCCTGGCTGACGCCGTCATCTCCGTTTCATCGGCCGAGCAGGCGACGATGGAGGATTATGGGGCCAGGCAGGCGCATCTGCTGGGTCACGCCCTGGAGGACCAGCCGATCGCCGCCGGGTTCAGCGAGCGGGACCAGGTAGTGTTCCTTGGCGCCATCCAGACCGACGACCTGCCCAATGCCGACGCCGTCCGCTGGTTCGCAGGCGACATCCTGCCCCGGGTTCGGCAGGTGGTGGGCCAAGGCCTCCGGCTCACCGTCATCGGCAACGCCCAGGCGCCCAGCGTCGTCGCACTGGACGGCGACACGGTCGATCTGGTTGGAATGGTCGACGAGTTGCCGCCCGCCCTCGCCCGGGCCAAGGTGTTCGTGGTGCCGACCCGTTTCGCCGCGGGCATTCCGCACAAGGCGCACCAGGCGGCGATGCTGGGCATCCCGATGGTGGTCACCGAGCTGATCGCGCAGCAGCTTGGCTGGGAGAACGAGGTCGAACTGCTGGTGGCGAGCGAACCCCGCGCGTTCGCCGACGCGGTCGCCCGGCTGTACCAGGACCGCGACCTGTGGGAGACGATCAGGCGGAACGCCTTGTCACGGGCCCAAATCGAGTGCGCGCCCGAGGCATTCACGGCGACGGTGCGCCGGATCTTGGCGGACATCCCGCTCGTCCACCGCAGGCCGGAGCCGGGCCCGGCGGCAAAGGCTGGGCCACCCCCGCCCGTCGCCGAGCCGCCGACGAGCCGGCCGGCGGAAACGGATTTCAGCGTCGCCGTGCCGTTCGGCTTCGCGCCATTGCAGGCCCAGGCGCCACGCCTGGCGGTCATGTGCCACCTGTTCCACCCTGAGATGGCGCGCGAGGTACTGTTCTACCTTCGCAACATTCCGACGCCGGCCGACCTGTTCCTGTCCACGGACACCGCGAAGAAGCGTGCGCTCCTGCAGGCCACATTTGCGGGCTGGGACAACGGCCGGGTCGAATTCCGCGTCACGCCGAACCGCGGACGCGACATCGCGCCCAAGCTCGTAGGATTCGCCGACCGCTACGAGGGCTACGACCTGGTGTTGCACCTGCACTCCAAGAAGTCGGACCACGCCGTCTTCCTGACCCCCTGGCGCTCGTTCCTGTTCGAGAACCTGCTGGGTTCGCCGTCGGTCGTCGCCAGCATCCTCGACGCCTTTGCCCGGCTGCCGGATTTGGGGATGGTGGCGCCGCAGCACTACGAGGCGGTCCGGCGCTGGCTGGGATGGAACGGCAACTTCGGCCAGGCGCATGCGCTGGCCAAGCGCATGGGGTTGGCCCTTTCGCCCGACCGTGCGCTCGACTTCCCTTCCGGATCGATGTTCTGGGCGCGCCCGGCGGCGTTGCGGCCGCTGCTCGACCTCGATCTGACGTTCGAGGACTTCCCGGAGGAGAGCACGCAGGTCGACCACACCACCGCCCACGCGATCGAGCGGCTGTACTTTTATGCGTGCGAAAGGAGCGGGCACAGTTGGATGAAGGTCGCCCAGCCCGCGCTGTACCACCATTCCTCGACGATCGTCGAGGTGGCGACGCCCGCCGCGCTCAGCCGGTTCGCGGCGGAGCACGGCGTGGTGTTGAGCGGCCCGTCGCCGATCCCGGTCCGGCCCGAGCCAGCGCCGATGCAGACCCGGGTCGCGCCGGGCATGGCGAGCAGGCTTGCGGGGCGGGCACTGTAGCTTGCGCAACCCATTCCGGACCTTGCGTCGGAGGCATGTCGGGCGCGTCTCCGTCGTGGTGCCGCTGCACAACCACGCCCGCTACATCGGAGATGCCATCGCCAGCGTCCTTGCCCAGGGGCCGATCGTCCGCGAAATCGTCGTCGTCGATGACGGCTCGACCGACGATTCGGCCCAAGTCATGCAGGCACTGGCGGCAAAGGATCCCCGGATCCGCTTCCGGTCGCAGGCCAACCAAGGGGCGCACGCGACTCTCAACGCTGCGCTGGCGGAAGCGACGGGCGAGTTGGCGGCGATCCTGAATTCGGACGACGCGTATCTGCCGGGGCGTTTGGATACGCTTGCCGACCTGCTGGACGATCAGCCGGACGCAAGCATCGCTGCGTCGCACCTGACGTTCATGGACGGCGCCGGGCGAGCATCCGCCAACGAGTGGCACGATCGGGCCTGGGCGTTTCACCGGAACGGCGCGGCGATGGGCGTAGCCCTGGTGAACGGCAACTTCCTGATGACGACGTCGAATTTCGTCTTCCGCCGCGCCCTGCTCGACGAAATCGGCTCGTTCGCCAGTCTACGCTACGCGCACGACCTCGATTTCGCGTTGCGCGCCCTCGCGTTCGGCAAGCGCATCGTTGTCCTCGACGACGCCTTGCTGCGATACCGCGTGCACGCCAGCAACACGATTGCGGAGGACCACCGCGCCGTGCGCGCGGAATGGGCGATGGTCGCTGCCGGATATCTTACGCTGCTATGGGACCGGCCGGGCGCGCCGCCGATCGACTGGGCTAAGGCGTCTGCCATGCAGGACGTGCTGCAACGCCACGAGCTCGCGCGGGCGGTGGCGCTCACCATGGCCTATCTGCGCCGTCACGACGCGGCTCCGCTCGACCGCAGCCCGTTGCTCGCCGATTCCGGGTTCCGCTGCCATGTCCGGGAATGGGTTTGATGCGGATTCTCGTACTCAGCAACCTGTATCCGCCCAACGTCGTGGGCGGCTACGAACGCCTGTGCTTCGACGTGACCGAAGCGCTCGCCCAACGCGGGCACGAGATGGTGGTGCTGACCAGCCGCTACGGCGGGAAAATCGCCGACTACCCCGGCCAGACGATCCTTCGCGAGCTCGACCTGCTGACCGGCCCGGACATCTACACGCCCTTTCCCGGCAACCCCGAACAACGCGACGCCCTCAACCAAGCCAACCTTGCCACGCTGGACCGGGCACTGGCGGCGACACGGCCGGATGTGGTGTTCGCCTGGAACCTGTTCTTCCTCGACCCGTCGATCCTGGCCCGGCTGGAGGCGAGCCCGGTCCGGACCGTGCTGATGCTGACCGACAACTGGCTGCTGGTGATGCGCAACCCGCACTTCGTCGCCGACTTCTTCCGCGATTTCGTACACGGGACGCAGCTTTTCGCGCCTCCTGCGCCACCCGGCATCGCGCGCCGGATCGCCAAGCTGTTTGGGCAAGGCCGGACGAAGTTGGAGGCGATCTTCGGCGCCGCGTTCGTCCGCGACCTTTACGCCGCCGGCGGCAGCCGCTTCGACCGCCACCGCGTCATCCATAATGGCGTGAAGCAAGCGGCGCACGCCAGCCGCGCCGTCCGCGACCGCACCCGGCTGGTCGAGCCCGGCACGCTGCATCTGCTGTTCGCCGGACGCCTGGTCGACCTCAAGGGCGCCCACACCGCCGTCGCCGCCTTGAAGCTGCTCGACCCGGCGGCGCTCGGGGTGTCCCGCATCCAGCTGACGCTTCTGGGAGATGCGCAGGACGCCGGCTACATGGCCGAACTCGACGCGGCGATCGCGCAGAGCGGCCATGCCGCCGACATCGTCCTGCGCCCGACGGTACCCGAACACACCCTGTTCGATCTGTTCAACGACCACGACATCTATCTCTTTCCTTCGCTGTACGAGCCATTCTCGCTCACGCTCATTCACGCCCTGGCGTGCGGCATCCCCACGATCGCCTCCCGCGCCGGCGGCAATGCCGAGATCGTCGAGGACGGCGCGAGCGGGCTGCTGTTCGAGAAGGGCGACCCGGCGGACTTGGCACGCGCAATCCGGCGGCTGGCAACCGACCCCGGCTTGCGGACGCGTGTCTCGTCGGGCGGCCGGGCGTCGGCCAGCCGGTTCACATTCGAGCGGATGGTGGGCGAGATGGCCGACATCCTCGACGGCCGCAAATAATGCCGGGTTCGTTGACGGGAGTGTCGTGCCTCGTCCTGGGCGCCGGCGGGTTCATCGGCTCGCATCTCTGCCACGCCCTGGTCGCGTCCGGCGCCGGGGTGCACGGCTTCGGGCACCGTCCCAACTTCCCGAACGGCCTGCCGCCGATCCGCTTCACTGCCGGGGAGTTCACCGACCGTGCGGCCCTCGCGGTGGCGGTGGATGGCGCCGACATCGTGTTCCATCTGCTGGGCGGCACCACCCCGGAAGCGTCGAACAAGGACCCCATCGCCGACCTGCAGGTGAACACGCTCGCCTCCGTGCAGCTGCTGGAGCTGTGCCGGGCGGCGTCCGTCCGTAAGGTCGTGTTCGTCTCCTCCGGCGGCACCGTCTATGGCGTGCCTCCGTTCGTGCCGATCCCGGAGGACGCCCCGACCGAGCCGATTTCCGCGTATGGGATCAACAAGCTCGTCGTGGAGAAATACCTCAGCCTCTACCGCCATCTACACGGCTTGCAGTCCATCTCACTCCGCGCGGCGAACCCGTTCGGACCGTACCAGAGCCCGTTCCGCCGCCAGGGCGTCGTGGCTGCTCTCATTGAAACTCAGCTGGCCGGCAAGCCCGTGGAAATTTGGGGCGACGGCCGCGTGGTGCGCGACTTCCTCTTTGTCGGCGACCTCGCGAGCGCGATGGTCGCGGCTGCGCTGTACGACGGTCCCCATCAGGTGATGAACGTCGGGTCCGGCCGCGGCCGCTCCATCCTGGAGGTGGTTGACGACGTGGCTGCAGCCCTCGGCCGGCCATCGCCCCGCATTGCCTACCGACCCAGCCGGCGAGGCGACGTGCCCGCCAACGTGCTCGACATTTCCCGGGCGCGGCAGGCGCTGGCCTGGCAGCCGAGGACCGACTGGATGGACGGCTTGCGCCTAACGGCCGCCTGGATCGCGGAGGCCTTTCCCGCCGCACGCTGAGCCAACCCGCCATATGCCTCGCCACCAACGCGTGCTAGCCAACAACAAAGCAACAGATGGACGGCCAGGGTGAACGATCAGACCACGGCGGACGCGCGAAGCTCATTCCAGGCGAAAGTCAGCGACGTCTGGTCCCGGGACGTCGAGGAACGCGCCGCCACCGAGGGCTGGTACTGGATGGCCCACCCCATGGTGCTGGCCCGGGTGAACACGTTGATCTCCGGCGACCCCGGATGCGACGCCTACGGCCGGCTGGAGCGCCTGTGCCACGAACGGGGCTGGGCCTTGCCGATCGCCCACGCCGTCTCGCTCGGATGCGGGTTCGGCAACCTCGAACGCGACCTGATGCGGCGCGGCTGGGTCGGCCGCATCGACGCCTACGACATCGCCGAAGGCGCCATCGCCGAAGCGCGCCGCCTTGCCGAGCAGGATGGACTGCACGGCATTGCCTATCACGTCTCCGATCTCGACACGCTGCAGCTTGCGCCGGGTTCGATCGACGCCGTGTTCGCCCACTCCGCCGTGCACCATGTCGAGCGTCTCGAAGCGCTGTACGCCACGGTGCACGCCGCGCTGAAGCCGAACGGTGTGTTCCACCTGCACGAATATGTCGGCCCGACCCGGTTCCAGTGGACGGACGCGCAGATCGCGCTCGTCAACGACTTCATGGACAGCCTGCCGCCCCGGTTGCGGGCGTTGCCCTCCGGTTTGCCGAAGGGACGCATGACCCGCCCGACCGTCGAGCACATGATCGCGACGGACCCAAGCGAGGCCGTCCGGTCCGCCGACCTGGTGGCGGCACTCGACCCGTGGTTCGAGATCGTCGAGGAGCGCCGCACCGGAGGCACGCTGGCGCACCTGGCGCTCGGCGACATCGCGCAGAACTTCGCCCCGGACTCGGCCGAGGATTGCGCCATCCTGCAGGAGTTGTTCGCTACCGAGGACGCCGCAATGGCAAGCGGCCTGATCGGCAGCGATTTTGCAATCGTCACCGCCGTTCCCCGGCCGCAGGTCAAGGCGCTGCGCACGCCGCCCGCGGGGGAGGGTCCGGCTGTGTCGCCCTCTGCCGCAACCCGGATGTCGCTTCGATTTCCTCCGGCGCGGCGGCTGTTCGACGCGGTGCGCTACCTGAACGGCGCCACGGCGAAGCTGGCGGCCGAGCAGGAGCAAAGCCGCGCCGCCGATGCAGCGTTGCGCCACGACCAGGCCCGGCTATTCGGCGCGGTGGCGCGGCTGACTGCCGAAATCACCGCCGCCCGGGCCAAGCTGCCGCCGCCTGCGCCTACGGCAGACATCCCGGAGCCACCGAAGGCCGAGGACAGTCCGGCCGATCCTTGGGTGGGCCGGATGTTGCAGGGCGCGGCGCTGCGGCATCTGCCGTTCCTGCCCGGCGAGATCGGCATCACTGAAAACGGCATCCGTGTCGAGGGCTATGCCGGTGCGCCGGAAGGCCTGACCGCCAACATGGCATTCTTCATCAATGGCCGCCGCATCGACCAGGTTGAATACCCGGTGCTCGACGCGGAACTTGCCTCGCGCTTTCCCGACATCCGTGGCATGGGATTTGTGGTGCGGGCGCTGATGACGCAGCATCTGGACGAGCTGAAGGCCGCCCGGTTTTGGCGCTTCGACGCCTCGCCGACCGGCCGCTACATCCCGGCAAGCTGGCGGCAGGCGATGCACTTCATGAACCCGGCGATGGAAGCCTTCCCGTTCCCGCCCGTTGCCAACATCAAGCGGGTGATCGGCGACACCAGCGCGACCCGGTTCGCCATGGGCGGCGCATCCATCTTCAAGAACTTGGAAACCTACCTGGGCGAGCTCGGCTATGGCTGGGCGGATTTCCCGGACATCCTCGATTGGGGCTGCGGCGCCGGGCGCGTCACCCGCTACCTGCTGTCCGAAACCAAAAGCGCGGTCACCGGTGCCGACATCGATCCGGACAACATCGCCTGGTGCCGCAGCGCCTACCCCGCGGGCCGATTCGAGGTTGTTCCGCTGCGGCCGCCAACCGCCTTCGCGGACGGCAGTTTCAACCTGGTGACTGGGCTCTCGGTGATGACCCACCTCCAGGAAGACGACCAGTGGAAATGGCTGGCCGAGCTGCGGCGGATCACCAAGCCGGGCGCGCTGGTGTTCCTTTCGGTGCAGGGACCGACCCAGTATGCCTATAACCGCTTTCCCGCGCATCTGTATCGCCAAGTCGAGGAGCAGGGCTACCTTGACCTGACGCGCGACCCGGCCTTGGACGACGTGATTGCCGATTCCGAATACTACCGGGCCGCCATGCATAGCCGCCGCTACATCACCGAACGGTGGGGTGAGTATTTCGAGGTGCTGGCCATCGTCGACGCGATTGCCGGCCTGCAGGATTTCATCGTCATGCGCCGGAGCTAAATTTAGGCATTTATATACGTGTAGGATCCAATTTGGTGCTAAGGCTTACTGCTTGCAACCTGGGACGATCATGTGAGCTTATCGTAGGCTTTCTTCAATCGAGATGGTAGCGCTACCGACAATATGCATATCGCGATCAGATTGCTTGGCGTTGAACCGAAAAAGCTTTCTGTCATTTGTCGTGCACAAACATTTACTCTTGCTTGTTGTAGTGCAGACTTACTAACGCCCATTCGTTCTGGCGTCGCAGACACTGCGTCTCACATCTACGGATCGCGCTCCACGGGAGGAATACCCTTCCATTCCTCAAGCCCCCAGCCATCTTGCCTGGTGACAACTAGGCCAGACACACGCCCATGCCCGATCGCAGAAGAGAGGTCGGATGTCTCCCTTCCCGGCTTACCAACCCCAATTCTGATGTTGTGCTCTTCCTTCAAGCGCTCCACCGCCTCTTTGGGCTTGATAAATTGCCCTTTTACACGAAGCATCTCTATGAGAGCCTGCCCGGCCTGAGCAGGAAGACCAGTCGCTAACGGACGCACTCTGCCGTAAGTCTTCCTGAAAACCGCGCCATCCTTATCCCTTACTGTCGTGGTACGCACGACAGTGTGCTCCACCGCAGAAGTCGCGTCGGCAGTGTCACGCGGCAATGGCTCAGAAGTTCCGTTCAAACGCGAGAGAACACGAAGCGCAGTGCGAAGCTCTGCTTCCCATTTTACCTGCTCATCGACTTGACGGCGAAGCTTGGCCAGCCTGTCACTGACGTGCCCTAACTCTGTCTCAATCTGCTTCACGTTCACTGCGCCGCCTCCATCCTACAGCGTAGTTTGGCGACAGTGAGGAGCTACGGCAAGGGAATTTGCCGTAGCTCTTGCAGTAGCGCGCGAGTACGGGTATGTGCTGCCGTAGCCGTCACTGGAATAGGAAACGGCCCAGCTTCACGGGCTGAGCCGTTTTAACCATCCGGTCGATTCGCACGTCAGATGGGCTCTGGCGGGCACGCATACTGGGCAAAGCCACAGACACTAGGACACGGGGGTCACTTGTCCTTACCGTCTTTTGGCTGCTGCGGCAAGAGCCTTCCACGTCATGGAGGGAAATACCCTTGACCATAGACATCGAATCGTACACACGCGTACGACTCGGACGCGTTGAGACGGTGCGCGAGCACATTCGACGCTGGCCGAGACTCCGGGCATCAGTCCGTATCGGCGCGCTTGTCGTGGACTGGCTGCACTAGTCGCTTCCGCTTCCCTCTCACCTTCATCTTTGCGGCGGGCTGGATGCCCGCTGCTTTCGTTTCTGATGCAAGTTCCTTCGGGTCCGTCTGAGCAAACCGCTCCAGCGCCTCGCTAAAGTTCATGTCTAGCCAAAACGGTGCCTGGCGCTTTCCTGTTGTCATGCGATCAGCGCCTTGTACGTCAGCCGCCTTTCGACCTGCCCGAGCAGCGCGTTCACGCGCTGGCCTTCGGCCATCTTGCGGCGGTTGTGGCGGAAGGTGAACTCGGTCAGGTAGCGGTCAAGGTGCTCGCCGCTCACCCAATGGTGGATGCCGTCGATCTTGCGCTTGAACAGGCTCCAGGCGTTCTCCAAGCCGTTCGTGTGAATAAAGTAGTGTTTCACGTACTCGCCGATGGAATGGTTGACCGTGTGATGGTGGAACCGCTTGCCTATGCCGATGTAGCCCTTGTGCTCCTCCGTCATCACGTTGGAGTCAGGCGCGACGTTGGCGTCCAATTCGGCGCGCAGCGTCTTGGCCGTAGTGTTCGGCACCACCTTGGCCCGTAGTTCCCCATTGCGTTCCATAATCCCCATGACGGCCACCTTGTTCGCGCCACCCTGGCTAC
>JAABUX010001845.1_pt1 | contig 31040 bp, 29 predicted proteins | sample 5561851 | NCBI WGS metagenome assembly JAABUX01 (sample SAMN10711883, study PRJNA513361) | rock metagenome | isolation source: Antarctica rocks | place: Antarctica: Victoria Land, Richard Nunatak red sandstone | collected 2016-01-03
GCCGTCCCAACTGGGCCGTCTCTTTCAGGATATGAAAAGGCGCGTTGAGCTCTTTTGCGTACACGCGGAGTTCCATGTCGCTCATGCCCCTTGCCCTGTTGATCTCCGCCGTCACTGTCCGCATGTGTCTCACAGCCTCGACGACATCCCCGGTCCCAGCCTCGCCCTTTGTTCGGATCATAGCCGCTCCCTCATCAATTCGCCTCAGGGCCTCACCCAAGTTCCTGCACCCACACACAAATGGCGTCTTGAAGGGATGCTTTTCAACGTGATGTGTAGGATCCGCAGGCGTCAAAACCTCGCTCTCGTCGATGTAATCCACTCCTAATCCCTCCAATATTTGGCATTCGACGAAGTGTCCGATCCGAGCTTTTGCCATGACAGGTATGGTCACCGTCTCCATAATCTCTTTTATCATGCCAGGGTCAGACATCCGCGCCACGCCGCCTTGGGCTCTGATGTCTGCCGGGACACGCTCGAGCGCCATGACGGCGCAGGCGCCTGCTTCTTCGGCTATACGGGCTTGAGAGGCGTTCACAACGTCCATTATCACACCGCCTTTGAGCATTTTGGCTAGACCTGATTTCACTTTGAAATTTGGGATGGAGGACGTAGAGGATTCGGATTTGTTTATACTGGGTGCGGAGGTCCCATTGGTGACAGGTTCAGCGGCGGAGCCATTGCTAGTGACTGTGGGCGACGGGATGGAGTCTTTCATTTTCAATTTCGTGAGATCGTGCTCGATTGGGCCACTGGGGCTTGAGCCGTTCATGGTAGCCATGGTGGAATGTAATAACTCAGTTGTGAATCGGATATTGAAATTTGCTTATACAGTCAGGGCCCTTCAAGTCGAAGGGTTTAGTATGAGGGAAAGGAGGGTGCACTTCGCCACTAGGTGAATGGAGGAAGGTATTAGTGGGGCCCACTCTATGATGATGACACAGCAGATGAGAAAAGTGTGCAAGACTATGCCATCTATATCACCCGAGCGCAGGATGTCAAGTAATATAAAATCATCTATAATTCCTTCTATGACTCTTCACTCATTCCAAGCATCGGATTCCACAATTACCATGGCCCGAGATCGGCCACGCGGTTACTTTCGGTGCTCGAGATAAGCTTGCATTATCTTAGCGTCGACCCTCATAACCCTAACCCTAAGCGCTGAACGGGCAGTTCCACATCACTCAGAGCTTCGAAACAGCTATACCTCACCTCCATCAAACAACTGCACAAGCAAGCAACCCAACCCAAGCCCGTAAACCACATCCAATCCCTTCGCAACCCTCTCCCCACCCACCCTACCCCCTAAAGCCCAATGGCAACCCTCCTCCTCCCCCGCGCCCGCCCCCTCTCCCTATCCCTCGGCCTAGGACTCACCACCATCTACGCAACAACCGCACACTACCGCCAAGCGCCGCTACGCTGCGACAGCCCCGGCGCAACACCCCTAACAACAGTCTCAGAATCCTTCAAGGCCTACTCGCGCGAGGCAAAGGTGCCGGTGGTGAAGAATGGGAGGCCGAATCCGTCGGCGTTTAGGCAGGTTAGTGCCGGGAGTGTGCTTGGTATGTTCGCTTCCATCGCTTTTGTGGTAGTTGGTTTGTGGGGGTGGGATTAGAAAGGGGTTTTGGTGCGGGTGCTGATTAGGGGTTTTGGATGATAGGATTATTGGGAGGGGTGGCTGTGAGTTCTTTTTCGAAGACGCTGGCGATGTTGTTTGGGTTGTTGGTTTTTGGGGTGCAGGTGAGTGATGGGGCATTTCTGCATTTGGGGGAGGGGAGATTGGGAAGGCTGATGAAGGGAATAGTTCATGGCGTCGAGAGGGATCAATATTGTACCAACGTCACGATTACAGAATTATGTCAAGGGGATAGATTTGCGGTCGGCCATTGAGGACAATGTGGCCTTCAAGCTGAGCTTTGGGGCTACATTCGCATTGGCATCACTGGCGTCGTTTTGAAAGGTGGTAGGCTAGTCACCAGGATTATATAGGTTGTGTGGGTGGCCTCATACTCAACAATGTTGGACAACGCAGCTTCAAGGAACGGAGCCTTCATGCTTTGTCTACTATCCTAAATCTGCTCTGGACACGATCTGCTACCCTACGTAATAGTCTTTTGGGCAAACGAGACTATACCAGGTTCGGGACTGTTCGTTACTGAGGTAGATGACGCCGATTGCTGCATTTGTTGCTGGCTTGCCTTACACAAGAAGAGTGTTAGTGAGGAAATACTCCATGAGTATAATGCTACGAGCGCCATTGCAAATGCGTTTCCTGCTATTGTATTGTCTCATGGTCTTCGTCATTCCATACTGCTCTTATGAGGTATAGGAGAACTCAGATCCCCGACATTGGATCCAGAAATCTCGTATCACAGTATTCGTTACAATCGATCCGCGAAGACTATCAATTGATTAGCCTATACCCTGTGGTCTTCCAAAACCAGCTTTGATGTACCTCATGATCTTATTCAGCCATATCCGCTTATCATCTTGGTTCACCTTCTGGCTTGGGAAGGCGTTGCTATTCAATGCATCTGATAGCCATGCCCTTGCTGATGGCTGAAACGTTACAATCTTCCTCAGCGGTTGAGCCAGCATATCGAGCTCGCTACGACTCGCTTCTCCAGCTATCCTTTGCACGAGGATCTCGGTGATGAAGGGACCGTAGCGGCTCATGGCAGACTGCAGGAAATCTTGGACTTCTCCAGAGAGATTCCATTTTTGCAGAAACGTGCTCTATGCTCGCAGTGATTAGCTACAATCTTGTATAATGACTTGGAAACGGACCCAGAAATGAGCTGCTGATCGCTTCGGCATAATCTCAGGTACTGTAAGCGATCTCAGTATGAAATCGAGAAGGAGCTGGATGTTGTGTGTGTTCATCATGTTGCTGAAATAATGTGGTATCATTCTATCGACAAGGTCGATAGCAGCTGCGGAGGCTTCAGGATCTGATGAAGGGTCGCCTGGGCCAATCGAATTAGCGGCTCTCCTAGTCTACACTTAATTGGCAAGCATCCCGGCTTCTCGTACCATCTATGTGTTCTTTGAAACAATAAAAACTCTGAATGGGAAGAAAACGAAGATGAAGAGGGGGGAGATGGACGAGACTTGGGGAAAAGAACACAGAATAAAGATGGAGTGTAGCCATTAAATTTACTAAACTTGAAAGCCCTTACAGTTCATCGTCGCAACGATTCCAAGCAAGTGTTCAAGAATTGATGATGCAGCATTCATCATGGCCGCCTCTCCCTGACGGGAACGGTTGGCGAGCATTACTCCGGCTGTATCCAAAACTTGATCTAACCTTGCGGTGTCCAGTCTGGCTACTAGGACAAAGTCCACGGTGACCTTGATTGGCAAGACGAACAAGCCTGGAATTCTCTCCTTGTATCCTGCACGAAGGATTTGACAGCCAGCCTCAACTATGTCACTGTTCCACTTCATCAATCCAGTGATTGTTTCAAGTATATGGACAACCTTGGCCTGCAGCATGGCACCCTGACCATTCGTCCAGAACGTTGATATGGGACAATCCACATCAAGATCGATCACAGCCTCGTCGGGTGCTTGCAATGCTTTCCCCATGCTCGCAAGGCATTTCAACGCACTGAGACCGCTCTCTACGGCAACCTCATTTTGTAAGGTCTCCATCGCTCTCACGGACTTTCCAGCCTCCAATTCGATGGACTGGACCAATTGGGCTAGGGGCACGATCTTGTCCTCGTCTGTGGGTAAAGCCTGGACTATTGCAGCAACAGCACCAATGACTCTTTCTTTCGTGCTAGTCTCAATACCGTCCCAAGTCAGCAGCACCTCGTATTGCTGTAAAAAGGCGCTCAGCTCTGATATCAACATGGCGCGGCACGAAGAACAAGTTGAGAAAATTGCCTTCGCCGCCACATTTGCCAGCGGCTTAGACCTTGTTTCTAAGGAGGCGAATAAGTAATTCAGCATCGCTGGAAGATATTCGGCGTGCCTCTCGAAGAATGCAGTATAACTGCTGATCATAATCACCGCTGTTTTCTTTACATTCATTGGAACAGGCTCCTCCGTACTGGTCAGATCCACAAACAAGGAAGAACCAAAGATCATCACAAGGGACGCATCTACGGATTCCTCGTCTGCGACTGAGTCCGAGAGTGCGTTTAAGCAGAACAACGTCGCCTCCAGTGGAAGCCAAGCGCGGTTGCGGAGCGATTGAAGGGCAAGCTGCCCGAATTTTTTGTAAATCTCTACGCCAAGTAGCGTGTACGATGATTGAAGAATGTCCGGCACTTCTTTTCGGAAGCCGGTCCAATTTAGTTCCATTTCTGAGTCCTGGGCACATGGTAAAGTCAGCATTGAACAAAACCACAAGGTATTGCTGCGGTATACATGATGACCCAACCGAAGAAATAGCTCTAGAAAGTAGGAGCCACCATGAACATTGCGTAAGCAATGAAGTGTGTGGCATATTCCCATACTTTAAGTTAATCAACCTAAATGATGCGTCGGACAGGGTTGACAACAGAACGTATACTCCCAAACGATGTCGTGCGACTCCATGGGAAACAGCTCGGCATTGCGGCTTACCCAACTAATAGCGATTTCTGGCGGTGGTGCTTGGATTCTCTCCCAAATAACTTCGATGACTGCTTCGATACGTTGTCGAGCAACATCCATCCAGATTGCATCTCCCTTCTCCTGGCCTTCATCGAACCGCGAATCAATAGCAAACTCAATGTACGTCGTCCAGAACTCGAAAGCTCCTGAGTAGACATCCACTTCGACATCGTCATACCCGTCGCATTTGAGAAGATCGAGTAGTTGGAACAAAAGCTGACCCATTCGAGGATCGTGCGTTTTTGTGGCCAGGTCTTGGACGGCTGCATCCCCATAGGCTAGTAAAAGCCTTGCGAAAGACATATCGTCCGTATCGAATTCACCTGCTCTCAATCTTGCTACGATAATTTGAGCATCTTCAGTCGTCAAGAAGATAGACAAAGCCCGAAAGTCATTGGTAGTTAGAAATGTAGGAAAGTGATTCAAGATGTCCGTGAAAAGCTCCGTGACCGCGTCGTATATTTCTGCATAGAGTAGAGTTGTCATGATCATGGGCGTAAGGGACCGAAGAGCTTCTAGCTCCGAGCCTTTGTCAACGCAGCCTCTTTGTGCATACATCACCCAGGACTATACTCGTCAGCAGAAGCACGTGAAAGGGTCAACTGAGAGAAGAGGATGAGTTTATGGTGGGAATTGCTGAGCAGTAAGAGGATTTCAGCGCCTTGAAGCAGATGCTGAAGTACATTGACGGTGCATGTGACGGGATCTTATCCAAAACACCTGTGCATCTCGACCTCAACGGGCTCTTCCACTGCATAAATCTGGACAGAGTCGCGAACATGGTAGACTTATGGCTCGGGAAGGCAGGTCCGTGGTATGGATAGCTGCTGCTGAGGATACTCACCATTACAGAGAAATGCGTTGTATTCAACCTTCTCACACTCTTGGAACAGATTCTGAAGCCTTATCACTGCAACATCCTTTGGATGAAAAGTTGCAATAGAAGGAATGAAGGGATAAAAGCTACATACTTGGAAACATTTTACTCCATGTTCAGCTAGCCCGAAGTCGCCCCTGGATGCAGCGCCAATAGAATGGTGGAGCAAGTCCACTACATCAGCGACATTCGTCGATACTCTCTCATAGTATTTGTAACTTTGTATACTTGCACTGTCCGCTTTGTTGACCTCCTCGACGAGACCACTGGCGAACCACAAGATTGTTGGTCTTTGGGTGCCATTGAGCGTCTCGACTAAAGAGGAAGTTGGGGATCGCTCAGCGCTAAGTCGATCAAGAACAATCGGCCGGCCGGCATTGAAGGATATCAAGAGATGTCGGATAGATTGTTGCCAAGCCCCCGAGGGTCTTAGATAGTAGGCTATAAGGGCAGAACACAGCTTTCGTAATACTAGGGCGGATTCGTGAGATTTGGTGAGTTGGATAAGCCATTCGACAAGTCTGTAAAGCAACTGTGTAGCATCTGCTTCATTCAGAGAATTCCAGTCCTGATTGATCTTGATAGTGAATGTTAAAGCTCCAAAGAAGCGGACATTGGTATCTTCACTTTGTAGTAGTGCATCGGCGACCTGCCACCCTTGCTGTGACCTCTGCAAGCCTTGCAGTGCTTTCTCGATCTGGGTAACCTGTCGCGGTGATCCTGGCTGGTAGAGACTTTTGACAAGCTGAGGGTGTCATTAGCACTTCAGGGGCTTGACTCCTGTGTGAGTGTCAGCACATGTCTTACCTTTTCTACGTCTGCTATACTCTGCGCCTCGATTGTGCCATTGATGGTCGTGTTTGTGGACGACATCTTGGAGTGAAACAGGTTTGCTGTGGAGATCTCACAACTCTATCACGTCTAGTGCTACCGTGAACGGAAAGTCCACGGTTCGAGGACTGCACACGTAATCACATAGCTGATACTCACAGGTAAAGTTTCATCTTTTATTGACGTAGTACTGGATCCGGTCTATCAGATACGGAATTACATATTCTAGCGTATGCAAGACTCTTACAAAAGCTTGGCACTGGCTCCGCCCCAATTTATGTTTGCAAATCGAAACACTGGACGAATTCTAGTACCATTGATCTATAATGTCTAGATGATAGGAGTCCTATACCCATGTAATCCTCATTGGTGGAGATCGATGAAGAGGTAAATTCCAGGATATGGAAGTATCGTGTCGCCAGAGCCAAGATATCTAAAAGTCTTGCATAGTACGTTAAATCCAAAACCTTAGACTCGTGATATACGACATCAATAGTATTGAGAAAGACCGTATTTGCAATAGGGCATGCAGTGGGCCTATCACTCATTCTTTGGCTGTTATGCAGGACGTTTACATTCCATTGCACATGAGATAGAAGAGCAGACCCATCACAGATCGCTATTGCCTACTTTACCCTCGCCCGACGTTGCTTATTGAGTGGGCCTGAGCGCCATAGCATTGGCTCCCTGTGAACTACATGAATTGTCCGCTTCGACGTCACAGTCATCCTAACTGCCAGGATCTACGCAGTACTTAGCTATCAAGTACAAAGACTCGCAGTTCATACAGGTATCATGATGTGCTGTTTGAATTCATTAGAGAGATCAGTCCGTATAATTGCAGACCAATCGACATTGCTTGTTCCTTACGAGGAGATAATGGGAGCTATGGACAGCCCTTTGGCGACGGCTACGCAATCATCTTTGGGTCCCTGCCCTCATCCTTTCCATTGCATCAGACCAGGTGACATCAATCACCAATCACTCGTGCATCAATGCGGTTTTGCAGCCACAGCCCTCAGACTGGGTGTAGATATGAGACTGATCAATATGGATGTCGCTAATTGAAGGCGATATATGAATCGAGTAAGTCGTATCTCAGACTGATGGCGATAGATTGCTTGTCATCAGGTGGAGCTTTTATAAAATATGCAAAGCGGACGCTGACAGTGAACAGTCGTATAATGAGATTCCTAGCTGGGACGAGGAAATCACCAAAGGTGTCATTGCCAATTGCCCGTATTTGGGTCAAAGGTTTTCCTTCGGCAGCAACCATCATCTACGTACACGTACAATTCCTTCGCCTTTGTCAATCGTTTTTTGAATACCGTCCAGTAGGACTACCCGAATCGGTGCCTTTTGCCAGCTTCCACAAAGCTTCCGGAAACGAACCGCTAATGGTGCGTTTCGTAGCCAGCCACATTGTTTTCCTTCCATGATTCGAAATTGTCCCCCTTGGCGGAAGAACAGATGTAGATGAAAAATCCGAGGATTCCAACGTTGTCAATCAAACTGTGGGGATGCTCAGCTCATCGTTGCTTGATCGTCTACTTCGGCGCTTCCAACCTGTTCAATGAATGTTCTGGTCTAATTATATACACCGTTGAGTTGACGTTGAAGAAAAACATCCGAAGACCTCCTACGGCGCTCGCCACATGCTTAGCGTCCTTACCGTTCCTTGGCCCATCCAAAGACACAAACGGCTCATTCTTGGCAAATGGCTTCATCGTAAGAAAGCGTAATATGACATCTGCTACTTGGGGTTGATTTCAGATGCTTAGTTGGTGCCCAGTCAAAGACCGTGGGGCCAATGGGTTAGTCAACCAGATGCTACAACCAAGATCGTTCATTGAGATGACGAGTTACGAAGGCCGACCTCGATTATTGTACAGTCACCAACCAATTACGAAGTTTCGCAGGTCGAAAACCAAAAATCCACGGAGTCGGGTTGAACGGCTGGTACTGAGACGCCATGTTGCTCTCCACAAAACAAACGAGCACCACCAACCCAATGTTAGTCTCGTCACTGGCAGCTGGAGGCTTGTATGGCCCGCCCTGGTGTCTGCCTGGCAATCGGATCGATGGTATTGGACATGCCGCTACTGACAGCCGCGAAATAAATCACGTCTACTATTTGGTGAAGAAACCCATTCAGCTACGCAACTCGAGGTTTTTAAGAAGCATACAATGAGGTGATCGACGGCTGTAGCAGATGGTTTCAGCTACGAACTATATGCCCAACTGGGAATATACATAACGGGGGCCTACATCCGAGGTTGTTGATATCAATATGCAACAGCATTTAGTAAGAACCTATGCCATTATCAATCACAACGCCACGAGACTCATATTATATAGCTTCGAATCTTTGGTTGTCTCGCACCCCTTGCAACTGCCTGTCTTTTACCCCTAAGAATCGAGCCAAACATCCCGAGAAAAGCGTCCGCTTCCAGACCCGAAGCTGTCCATGGACAGGTAACAAATACCGCTGTTGCCGTAACGTCTCTTAACAATCATGAGGGCAAAATAGTCGAAGAGAGAGACTACTATGGTGTTGATTCAGAACCATCGGCAACCATAACAGAAAAACCCCTCTTAGCCGCCGTTCGCCTTCCACAAGAAACCGGTGGGAAGGTCAACAAGTCCTCTATCGCAGTGACCAGCATGAACGACCAAGATGGCGTTCTCGTCGACTACTACACTCAATACAAGGGCAACGGGTCCATAGATGCTGGCTGGCCAAAGAAATCTTCCTGGCTTTCATTTCAAGACCTGTACGTAAAAAGAATCTCCCTCTCTCCGCGCCTCCTCGTCGCTAGCCTCATTCAGTCCTTCCACCAAACTGACAGCCCAATACAACAAGATTCGACGACAGCAAATACATGTTCGCCCGAGCCTGTAAAACCTACCACCAAGAGCCAAACACGGAAGACGAAACCACGGACGTCTACTCCGCCATCCAAAAAGTCGCCAACGACACCCTCGTCGACCACCGCTTTATCCTCGCAATCATAATGCAAGAATCCGGCGGCTGCGTCCGCGCCCCGACCTCCAACTACGGCGTCCCCAACCCGGGCATGATGCAAGACCACAACGGCACCGCGAGCTGCAACAACGGCGTCGACGCGAATAGCGTTCGCAACCCGTGCCCGGCGGACGTGATCATGCAGATGGTGGCGGATGGCGTGGGGGGCACGGATTGGGGCGATGGGTTGGCGCAGTGTATCAATTCGGCGGAGGGGGATGATGAGAGTGCGTTTTATCGCGCGGCAAGGATCTATAATTCGGGGAGTATAGATGAGAGTGGGGATTTGGGGAAGGGCGGGGCGACGCATTGTTATGCCAGTGATGTGGCGAATCGGTTGACGGGGTGGGTGAAATTTGAGCATCGATGTCAGCTGGATGTGTGAGCGGGATTGGATATTTGGAGTCATTTGGATACGTAGCATTGGGAACATATAGAAGCGAATCTATTGGGGGTATATCTGTGATGGATATAAAATTCTCATCTGTTCCACAAACATTCGCTTAGTACCAGTAGCTTATCCGCTAATTCTCTCCTGCTCTTCACCTGCACCTCCCGAGCTCCACTCTCCGTTCCCTCTCTATACCACAGTTCCACCAATGCCTTCAGCTCCTCCAAACTAAACCCTTCCAACCCCTCCCCACCCCTATCCTTAGCCTTCTCCACAACCGCATCAGCGCCTTCCATGAAGAGGTCGAAGAAGCGCGCACTGCGATCAAGCTCGATGCTCTGTCCCGACGAGCTCGTCTCAATGGACTTCAGATTCTGCGAAAGCACTAGAATGTTCAGTTGCATTCTTCCGCAGCCGTGCGCGTTCATGCCGCTGGTGATGTGGGAGGCGTTGGTTACGAGGAAGGTGTCGATGAGGAGTGCGAGACCGGTGGTGATGAAGGATTGCGCTGGGGTGGTGAGGTGGGTGGATAGTGTGTCGGCGAAGGAGAGGAGGTCTGCGTTTAGGGAGAGGATTGAGGGGTCGGGATCTTGTGCTGGCTGTGCGAGGAGGTAGGGGGCTTGGAGGGTGCGGTGGAGCATGTGGATGATGCCGAGTCTGATGTCGATGTGGAGGGTCAGAAGGGCGGTGGTGCCGAGGGCGCGGACGGATGCCAGGATGCTGTCGAAGGCTTCGACGGTTTCTTGGGTCATGGGTAAGTAGACTGGGGTGTTTTCATCTTGCGGACGAGCGTTGTTGAGAAGTGACCATTGGCGTTTGTGGTGTGTGAGTGACGACTCTCGGTGCGATAGTGACTGCTCCGGTATGACCTTTCGGAATCGATGGAGTTGGGTGGCGAGCCAGTGCATACTGGAGTATATCAAGCATAGAGCTGTCACTGACCTGCGATCTGAGATGATGTCGAAGGGATCCAATGGCGCCTCATTGGTCTTCGCGATGAGCATCTTGACCTCCTTGTGCATCGGCTCTTCTTGTCCCTTCGAAAGTCCACTTGACCAAATACTCTCCACCAGATTTCGCATCTCTCCTGCGTCCGCCATTGCAGCTGCTGACTTCAGGGACTGTGGCTCAGCCTGTACCTGTAGCTGTGGTCTCTTGACCAAGGCTTTGTACCACTCACAGCACCTATCATAATAAGCGACCATTTGAGTAATTATTAATTGCGTCGACGTTAAATCAGGGGGTATCGTATCGAGCAACTTGCAGAAAGATCGTATCAACGAGAAGAAATGGGATGTGCCCTGTGTGCGTAAGTCAGAAGTTGTGGAGCCTTGGACTTAGTATGGTACCTTGAAAATAGGTCTCACAGACTGCTGAGACCATAGAGGATCCTGTTGGAAGGCATCAAGCTCGGCGAACGATTGATTGCATACGTCCGAAACTGTCTCCTCGAGCTGAGGGTCGAAGACATTGATGAGGAACTCATCAAGGAAAGAGGTCAGTGTACTCATCACGATATGCGAATCGTGGGGAATGATGTCTCTCAGGCGCTGGAGAAACGAGAGTGACGGTGGTAATAGGGAGCTAATGTTGAAAACATCTGCCTCTACAAGCAGCTTGTGCCCTATCACCGGGCCATCGCTCACGTTGGTGCTGTTCTTGTGACTGACAAACGAGTGTCTCTGAAACTTGGAGACCAAGCCAGGTACCGAAGCCTGTAGTATTTGGTCGAGGTCGCGCTGGTCTGCAGCTAGGTCCGCAGATTTCTCGTCAATCTCGGACAACTTAAAGACACGCTGGGCCCATTAGAGCGTCTCGTGAATGGTGAGGGGTAAGACTACCTTTGATTTCTCTCGCTGAGCTCTGTGAAATACGTTGGCTTCCGAAGGAGGTTGACGTCCCGCCCTGTTCGAATGGGTTTCATCTGTGGCTAAATAGTCATGTAGCAAAGACCGCATCTGGGCATGTTAGCATGGACTCTAGATCACTCATATTGACTAATATACCTCGCTTTGATAAAGCTTCCACAGTTCCTTAAAACCTCTTAGCAGAGTTTCTGAATGTCTCAGTCCCTCACGCTCCACAATACCGGCTACAACCCCATGGACCACTCGATGCCCCTCGGCGATGGCCTCAAATTTGGAGTATAACGTCCATAGCAGATCGTTTAGCACTTCGTCACGCCCAAAGTTGTTATCAAACTCAAGATTCATTGGGCCTTTTTGAAACTTGCGGGCGCCACGAGTATGCGCTGCATGACGCATATCAACCTCCTGGTTAGTCTTGTCGACAATGGCAAAAAGCTCTACCGGAAGTCGCTGTTCCATACGGTCAACAGCTATGTCTAGATGCCCCAGCTTGTTCAGTGATTCAATGATCATATATATGTACTGGAAATTGTCGCTTTCGGGACTTCGAGACGCATCATCCTCCATTGGGGAGGAAATGTCTAAGTTGTCGAGGAAACGATATAGAGGCCGGCCCCAAGTATTCGGCAACGATACGAACCCGGTCTCCGGGGCGCTAACATTGGTAGAGTCCCCTGTATATGGCTTCCAGCGATCCTGACAATATGGTGATTTCAGATATAGGTGATCATGAAGCTCCTCAATTAATATGTCACTCAAAGATGTCTCTTGATTGCTGAAATAAATCCTGAGATCTGTCAAAGCCCCTATATCCTCCATTTCGGATTTCCTTATTATTCTCAAAGCATCTTGTAACAGATCCACAGCAGGCAAGAAATGTTTATCTGATATGCGCGCATCCAGTTGCTCGGGCATCAATTGTAGCTTCTCGATGTGGCCCAATATTGATAACATGTCATCGTATTTCTGGGATGATGTCCCTAAGCCCTTGAGCTCCGGCTTCGTGACCATAAGATTGGATTTCGCGCCTCGCACCGAGTCTCTTAATACTCGAACCCGGCTTTGTGATACTTGTATGCTTGCTTGGATCTTATGAAACGTTCCGATAGAGCTGTTGAAGCCTTGATGGTGTTCGTTGACGATTGTCTTGAGCGCCTTCTGCAGATGTCTGTTCGTCCGTTGAAAGTCCTGGTAATCGTTGCCCCGGCCGAGAGAGCTATAGTCCATCAATTGTAAGGCAACATGCACAGGTACGCAATCGTCTCGGGTGATGATGTCCCAATTCGCATGTATGTGGTCCAGGACACCTTCGATCTGCTTGCCTCCCGGGCCACTACCATGAAGCCTTGTGTCTTGACCACGCACGCCTCTGTCTCGGCTCCTGCTTGAGTCATCCTCATCGACATCTCTCCTCCCCGACGCGAGAAGCCCGAATCCGTTGATCGAGTCCTCTGTGCCTCGGCGTTGAAATGAACCTTGTGATGGGTGAGGCTCGAGCTCGGGCTCTGTGGGCACAGAGAGTTGAGTATTGTGAAAGCCTCCGTATCCACCGGCCCGGTGCTGGCTCTGAGCCTCTCCCCGTTCGTTGTCATGCGCCGCATCTCCATAGCGATTTGCCCCATAGCTACCATTTGCGTATCCATTAGTATATGACATGCTGGATCGTTCTCGGTTTCGCAAACACTGCAGGGAAAGGTTCTCCCCAATCACTTGTTCCCAGGCTACGGTACCCTCAATGATTTGAAGTATGCTCGCCACGTCGGAATCATTGCAGCTAGGAGTCAATGATCTCTCAAGTTGAGCCTAGAATCCTATCTCTTAGTAGAGCTCCCGCATGAGATGAGCGGCGGGGAGCCTACAGGAGGGTCGGGCCGAAAGCCTATTTTAGGGGGATGAATCCACCGAGTTCGGGACGACGGGGTTATAAAACTCCGAATCTTTCAGTCAATCAGGATGGAAAGAAAACAGTGCTGTGTCTGCTTCTGTATATTAGACTATAGCATAGAACCAGCGTTCTTTGACTTTGCGCATTCAGCGCTGTCAAGCTCCCGCTTTTGCATCCGTCCCTTCTCTCTTGCCTGTTATACGGGGATTCCTCACACTGGATCCAGATTTATGGGGGGTCCAATGACTCTATCCGACTGACTCACTTGAGAAGGTCTAATGAGGCTACTTAGATCCTCATTCTTTACCATTCCCTAAGATATGACAACTTAACTTTCTTGATCTCTGGTGCGAGTCATTCATTACTCGTAATCGCTATGACAGCTTTGTATAGAACACGTAAGAGAAAACGACCTGAGACTTGCTGTGCTTCTGCGTTTCGGGCTAACATCCTTCGCAGTCCATTGTGTGAGAACACAGAAACTCACATTATTGAGACAAGTTCGATCCTACTCCGCTCCTGTGGATGGCTCGATACCTGAAACAAAGCTGAAATACGTTCCCACATCAGGGACATACCCCAAAGGATTCCTTGTCTCCGCTACCCACGTTGGAGTCAAGCCGTCTAATACCCGCTTTCCTGATCTAGCACTCATAGCATCGGAGACGCCATGCTCTGCTGCCGCCGTCTTCACGAGAAACAAATTCCAAGCCGCTCCCGTAACCGTCAGTAGGGAGGTCCTTTTCAAGGGAAATGGCGAGGGCATTCGATCCATAATCATTAACTCTGGGTGTGCCAATGCAGTGACGGGCAAGCGAGGTCTTGAAGACGCTGCAAGTATGGCAGAAGCCGTTAATAGACTCCAACCAACTCCTGCCTCCAACAGCTCCCTGGTCATGTCGACTGGTGTAATAGGCCAAAGGCTTCCAATCCAGAGAATCCTCGATGCTGTACCAAAGGCTATCTCAAGTTTGGATAGTTCACATGGCTCGTGGCTCGCAACTGCTCGAAGTATTTGCACTACCGATACATTTCCCAAGCTTCTTTCTAGGACTTTTACACTTCCGTCCTCCCCTGGGATTACCTATTCGCTAGCCGGCATGACTAAAGGTGCCGGAATGATACATCCCAATATGGCCACCCTCCTCGGGATCATCTGCACCGATGCTCCTGTCCCGGCTAGAGAGCTTAAGAATCTCCTCGTCTACGCCGCCCAACGCTCTTTCGTACGTAATATGTAGTAGGCTTGGTGACACGAAATATGCTGACACGCTGAACCAGAACTGTATCAGCGTTGACGGAAGCACAAGCACCAACGATACTCTCGCAATGTTAGCCAACGGCGCAGCTGGTGGACAGACCATCAATGAAGCGTCTCCCAAAGATCTCCAAGCCATGCAGGATGTCCTCACTCAATTTGCTCAGGACCTCTCAGACTTGGTCGTTCGCGACGGGGAGGGCGCGTCGAAGTTCGTCCGTGTCCGCATCATTAATTGCCTCGGAGGGGTAGACTCGAGACGTATCGCTTCGTCCATCGCACGCGACCCCTTGGTCAAGACAGCTCTATATGGGAAAGACGCGAACTGGGGCCGCATCCTCTGCGCCATCGGTTACACACAACTTTCAAATACCACATCCGTGGTGCCGGAAAAGGTAAGTCTGAGCTTCGTGCCCACGGACGGAAGTGAGATCTTGAAGTTGGTCGTCAATGGAGAACCCGAGGATATCGATGAGGCACGAGCGGCTGAGATACTGCAACATGAGGATCTGGAGATCTTGGTGGATTTGGGGGGAGGGAAGAGTGGGAAGGGAAAGGAAGAAGCAACGTATACGTTCTGCGACTTCAGTCATGAATATGGTGAGTATTTGCGGCTTCCAATAACAAGTGATAAACTGACTCTGAGCAGTCACCATAAATGCTGATTATCGGACCTGAGTCTTTGGGGGAAATTTACAGTGATATTGGCCCTCACGGCGACGTGGGTTATGTACTTGGCAAGGGATGACAGTCTAGCCAGTTGCGACCATAAGGTAGTCGACTCGGGCTTGAAAAGATGATTAAGTCTTGGACGTTAGGGATGTACGGACATTTGAAAATGCGAATGATACCGGTATATCTTGGCTAAGATCTCAAGACTGGCTATATCAATATATACAATGCCCATGACAATCCGTGTACGATTTCAAGACCTATGTCCATCTCCACAAAGCCTCTTGAACGATTTCCGTTCAACATCCTGGGCGATGGCCCTCATACTATTAATAGCCGCTTTAGGTCTCGAAATATTGGTCTCTAGACTACCTAGGTGTTAGATCTCAACAATTCGTTCAATCTTGATCCACAACCCAAACACTTCAATCACGCCAATTGGTATTTATAGTAATTTCCTATCCCGCATATCTTCTTCCCAAGGTCCAGGGGAACCAAGCCAGAATGTCAAAGTGTGAAGCGCGATACGTAAAGCCGCACTTTCTATCTGCAATTAACCCAATGATATCAAATACAATGTATTCAAACATGCACCATGCAGGACTGGGTATCACTACAAAAGCCCCCCCCCCCCCCTCCAACTAACATCAACCGCCTTTGACACCTCTCTGATCCTCATCCTCCTCATCGTCTACCATATTAATCTCAGGCGCATAGTCGGCCAAGGTATACCCATCATCACCACCGTTCTTCTGCTGATGTAGCAAACTTTCCCCAACGCCCCGTTCCTGCATTTCCTGTCCCTCGCTCATTCCGTCTAGATCCAAGAGCCTGGTTGAGGAATTCACCCTTGGCCTAGTGGCCTGAAGGCTAGTGGGGATTACGTCGTCGGAAGACCCGATGTTGGCCGTACGATAGGGATTTGTACTCCGGCGTGAAGGTGCGGGAAGGGACGCATTCGAGCAGTAGCCGGCCGGGTTGAAATCCATCTCATCATTCGATTCAGCCGTGTCGACGAGGACTCTGTCTCGGGGCGGTGAACGATGGTGATGCGTTTCCAGATCATCGCTATCATCATCGTTTACTTTTCGCTTAGTAGGTGTGGTTGGATTGGGAGATGATGATTCCTCCAGCTCCGTGCTGAAGTAGAGGTTGTCTGCACGCACGAAATTGCGCAGTTGTGGTGGCAGCTCCTCGGATTTGAACGAGGTCGCGCTTTCGCTGGCGTAAACGAGAAGGGCACTTGACGACTCAGTGCTCGCGGCTTTCAAGACGTCATTCTCCGTCACCTTCAGGCGTATCACGGGTTTAGCTTCGTTGCTCATGAAAGCAAGTTTCCACCACTGCCAATCCTTGGCTTCTGTGCTGAGCATATCCTCTTCATCTTCTAGCTCCGTCTTCTCTAGCACATAGACTGTGCTTGGTGTGGTTGATACTCCTCGAAGGGTGTATTTATGGTGAGGAGGCTTGGTCGGGTCATCTGAGGCTTTGGTGTACATTCGTGAGATCTCCTTGATCTTTTCACGTGCATCCTCTCGCAGTTCTTCGAACGCTGGACCGGTTTAGTACGTCATAAAATAGGGGAGATTGACTGATTACCTTTCAATTTTCGTGAGATCCTCTCGGCCAACGTCCACAACTCGTCCGCTACGCTGTCAGGACCGCTCGAGCTCTGATTGGGACCTTGATAGTCTTCGACAGGCCCTGAACGCTTTTTGATAGCTTCTAAATATGCGGACGTCTGCTCGAAGTACGCCGTAGCCTTCAGCAGTAGATGAGCAGCGTCAACGGCTTCACCGTCCCTAGGTCTCGAACACTGTGTAATCACCACTTTCGCCTTCTCATTAGAGTCCAAATCCGCCTCTACTTTTCTTTTACGGGACAGCATGTCTTTCATTTGCTTCGTCGACGATTTCAAATACCTGTCAGCATACCAAGTAGCTGGAATCTCGACTCCCAGTCCAGCGACGCTTGCCACTTGATTTTGGATCTCGAAAGTGAGGACATCGCCTACTTTCTCTAAGAATGTCTCCTGATCCTCCTTGCTATCAGCCCAGAAGTTGTAGTCCAGAACCTCATACAGGCTCACTCCTTTCCCTGAGACCTGGTCATCAACATACTGTCTGACGACAGGGAGCGATAGAGTCAATTTCTCCGATTCTTCTCTAGAGATTTTGGTACCTTTTGTTTCGAAGATGTTCACCAAAGGTGCATTTGGAACAGAGCGCGACGTTGCATAATGCCATTCGTTAAGGAATTCCTCCGCTCTGTCGTTACTGTATCTCGATGTCTTATCCATGTTTGCAAGAACATCGACACTTCCATAGGCCCTCTTTGTATCATCCAAAAAAGCCATTAAACGTTGAGTCTCGTATATTATGTCATCCTCATTGACCTGTTTACCATCCAAGTCTAAGTTGACAACTCTTAGCTGTCTGATCGCTGTCCCATCCCACCATTCCTTATCATGGCCAAAATCTGGCAACATGTAGCTTCTGTTGAGAAGCGCTTCCCTCGCCATTGGAATAGAATGTAGTATCTTCAGCAATGCTGGCAGACGGTGACCAGCTGGGGAAGGTTTGAAGAATGCTGGAGAACCCTCCGGCCGTTTTCGGTCCACAGGTTCAGGATTGAGATGTATTTCTTCCGCTTGAGGTCCGACAACTGTCATCGCCCACTTAGCCGTGTCGTAATATCCACGATTCGCAGGCCCAAAAGTCTCGGGCTCAGAAAACCCCACTGCATGGTCTGGCGGGTTCTCTAGGGATAGTGCCATCGCTTGTTTCATTTGCTCGTCTTCGGATCCCATGGGAACATTCTGATTTGCCCCTGTAGCTTGTATATCAGCCTATTCTGCTTATGTTGCAGTTGACGAAAGTTGTCCTACCATCTGCCGCCATCGTTGTCCGTGTGCTCACCCTTGAAGGCGGTCTACTTGGCGTGCTATCATCAAAGACACCAGGTCTGAGGGTGTCAGCCGGGCGAATCCCAAGATGATTATGGCCATCTCGGGCATCTTCTGTCCTGTCTGTATGAAATTGATCCTCATTCCAACTAACTTGGCCTCGTTGCTCGTCGCTTCTAACTTGGCTTTGCTACCTGACAGTGAGCTTGGGTGTTCTTGCCGTATGGAGGAGTAGGTCCCACCTGGTCAAAAATAGCGTTCGGATTTTCGAAATAAGCGTTGACGGCTGCAGGAGCGTCATTGTTGTAGATCTAGAATAATCAGGGTCAGTCTACACATTTAAATCGACGTATGGCTCTGACCCGTAACCATCTGGAGGCATCCCCGCGTTGCAGGCCAGTCACACCCACGAATGTGACGATAGCATCTTCGCTGGGCTCTTTCGAAGCGGCCATGAGTGGGCATTAATGGCCTCCGTGTAGGGTGGAGATAGGGAAGTGTCTTAAGTGTCACCATGAACGCAGATCAAATGAAGGTACTAAGCCATGAGGCACATCAATGTACTATGGATATCTTGTACATAGGCCTTGAACCAACAGATAATTTTGCAACTGATTGCCCCATGCGTGCACGTAAATTTGGCAGGCGCCTTCGGTTTGGAACACTACGATGTATGCACCATGATTGGCACTCCCCAAGCTGTTGATATATGCGATTCTGGGAATTGAGGTTTGGGAAATGGTCATCCGAGGGTTCTAAACTTTGTACGTATAAAACGCCGTAGAATATAGATACTACGGCAATAAAATACGGGTGCTCCCGTGTGACCCGCGCCACTTAAAATAGAATAGCGCGAAGGCGAAACTAATCGTCTTCATAATAATCCATAGTGAGCCATAAAGAGGTAATGAACGCCTGTGGCTTGTGAACGACCGCAGCGCATTGTTGGGCCTTTTAGTAATGATGACTTATCGTTATGATCGACAAGGCCTTCTTTGTGCTGCGTGTAAGAGCCCTTTGAGTCATACCGCACTAGTGGCTGCTCTCCGATCTTAAAAGGCTTTCCCAAAGTTTTCAGGATCGCTTTCTCCTTAAACACTGCGTCAGATTCGCTCAAGAATAGCCATCATTCAACTGCGATATCCTTTCGAATGTTACGTCGTCCACTCTTCGTAGCCTCTCTCGGTAACCCTGGGCCAACGTACAGGAACACGCTTCATTCAGCTGGTCATCTACTACTTTCTTCCCTCCAACAACATCTGCTCTATCCTCCGTTCAGCAACAGCCGTCCGCATGGCAACGGTTCGGTCTCGATAGGAGATGACCTTACACTGTGGCAATCGCCAACACTTATGAATGTAAGCGGACCAGCAGTTGCAGCTGCCTGGAAAACCTATTTGAAAGACCTACCGAGCGAAGATCGCGCGAATGCGAAGCTGGTAGTTGTTCACGATGAACTGGAAAGTCCGCTAGGCAGGATCAAAGTGAAGCACGGTGGGAGTGCGAGGGGGCATAATGGTCTCAAGAGCGTGACGAGTAGTCTTGGGGGCTCGGCGTATACCAGGATAGGTGTGGGTATTGGGAGGCCGGAAAGCAGAGAGAGTCGAGACGTCGCCAATTATGTGTTGAGGAAGATGACTCCGGTAGAGACGAAGAAGGTCGCTGATGGAGTCACGACGCTGGGGGAAGAGCTCATTAAGATGAGAGATGGATGAGTTCTCTGATAGCGGAAATGTTTGCGATAATTCGGCTCCGTTCACCCACTGTGAAGGCTATGGAAAGCGCTGGCCTGATCTGTAAGTTCTACGTACCTCATACCTCATTTCGCATTGATGGACTTGGGTCTGCCTTCATTTCCAATCACGACCTATTCAATACAATCTCCTTTCAAATGAATCAGATTTTCCAAATTATCCATTGTAATTCACAATGCTGGTAGCCCAGTACTAACCACATTATACAGTTCTCACCCTATATGAAATCCACTCGTCGACTCTATCTCCCTCTGGGGAAGCCTTTGATAGATCCCGAGACCTCCAATGGGCCATACGTTCACAATGACAAAGCACTCGTGGACGGTGTATCCAAATCCAGGTGTCGAGAAGATACTTAAGCCAACGCTTGTTGATGTCTTAGCCATGCCGCTTCGTCGGCGGACAAGGTGTCATGCGAGCTGCTCGCCCGGCTTGTTTCTGGCTCACGATCGCTTTCCAACCGTCTACCAAGGGCTCACGACGTATAGTTCTGCAGCTTTCAGCACTGGTTGCACTAGGTCTCTGGAAGGGCAGGACTGATAGACCAGCTACACCCACGGATTCCTGCATCCAATTGGACGCTCGGGAGGCCGGCGTACTAGCTTGAGCCTACTGCATCAGACCATTCGCCGAGACGCAAAACAATACTGGCAGCATATCAAGGACTCGAAGCTTGAGTTTCAGGATCAATCGAAGTTGGCGATGGGAGTGATAGGTTTGGGAGAGGACGATAAAGTACAGCAGCGTTTCTACACCATACTGTAGTACACAGGAGACTACATACAATGTCTGGAATATTGCTATTCGTCTCAGTACTTGGTAACATTCGAGAAACTTCCACAAGATTGAAAAATGAGTACTTGACTTAGAAAATCCCCCATAGCCAGTCTGTTGGTTCGAATGCCCTGGTTCGAATGCCCTACCGTCCTGGTAACGCTTCGTGCATCTGGGGATTGGAGGGTGTTGGTGGACTTGAAGCGGAAGTATCTATTATCTCATCCACTGGAATACCGGCCTTCGACCCAACATATTGGACAGTCTCTGCCGTTGCCGTTCTTGACTACCGAGCCGCGAGCGAATCCCAGCGCTTGAAAACTTTGTGGTCTCTTGTCTGAGATCCCGGAGCATGAAGCATGTAAGGCAGCGAACGCGATATTTCCGCACACGAGTGCCAAACGTAAAGGTCTCTCTCTTACTTCCCAGTCGTGCGATGTTCTTCAGAGACAGTCCCAGTGTACTTCAGATATGTCGTCTTCGGCGATTCTCTTTCGTAGCATCACGGATAATGATGGAATGAACGGGCTTGTGCTTGGTGATGTCGTCATGAAGAGTCGGCGTGAGAGCTCCTATCCTTGTTGCGTAAAGTAAACACGAGCGGGAAACACCAGCGATATAAGGTGCTCAATACATTTCCCAATCTTATTCTTCGAATATGAATTCGATCGATGTCACTCTGCCACATCCTCATCCGTTGGCGTCATGCGTAGGACCCATCTCGGCTCGTCCTCCGTATCCACAACTAAAACCTCCTCCCTCCCTCTCCCAGATATACCCCATAGCTTGACCTCCCCGCCTCCCACCTTACCCACCCAACTACTGCCTGCGTATCGAACCCCATCTTCACCCCATGGCTGCGCTGGATTCTTCCCCACCTCCTCTCCACATCGATTACCGCAGACGACAATCACCTCCCTCTCCCCCATAACAAGCGGCTTCAATCTCTCCATCCAGTACATCAACGTATCCATATCCGGCTCTTCCTTACCCTCCTTGATCGCAGCGCGGGACAGATTGGTCAGCCATGCCATACTCAGTATCAGCACTTCCGCATTGGAAACTATGGCGTGAGAAGCGAATTCGTAATCCGTCCATGGTGCTTGGAACTTATGCGGGTTCAGATCCATGCATATGCCGAAACTGGCTTGGATCGTCCGTTCAGGGGCTGTCTTTGGGCCGATGGGGAGGGCGGCGCTGAGCCAGCCGGTAGGAGATGGCTGTGCCCATGTTTCGTCTGTGTAGTAGAGGTGTGTTTTGCGGTAGTGGGCTAGTGTTACGCCGGTGGGGGAGACTGTGATGGTGGAGTTGTAGGCGGTGGGGTGGGATGTGCTGGTTTCATCGCTGGCGGGAGCGGGAGATGATGGCGAGGTGGAGAGCTCGGGGTAGCCGACGGTGACTATGCATTTGTATGTTGCGGCGGTGGTGCGGGCCCAGCGGGTGCTGAGGCCGGAGGAGGTGGGTTCGAGGTAAGGCTGGATGGAGAGGAAGGAGGGGTGGTTGTAGCCTGGACATGATTGGTATGTGGGGCTGGAGGGAGATGGATGGGGAAATGACCTGAGAATGCTAGTTCGGGGAGGACGAGGAGGTCGAGATCTTGGGGAGAGGTTGCTTCAAGTAGAGTGTTTGCTCGAAGGATATTTTCTGTAGGTTTTCCTAATTCTGGTGCCAGTTGTAAACATGCTATACGCATGGTGGGAGAAGGTGGAAGACTTGAACATTGGATCTGTCAAGCCAAGATTTTGTGACAGGGCTTGCAGATTGAGGGAGGCACAACACATTGCGCAAGCCAAAGTACATTGAGATTATATGGGTCTGCAAGATTCCTTCGAATTATTCAAGATTACATGGCACCAAGTCATGATGTTCCGGAAAGCCAATGGAGGGAGTGCTGATAGCTATCCCATAAGTGGCTAGCCTTTACAGCGTGTCACCCTAAGTCTTTCATGGATATTGCTCATGAACCTGCAAGCCGTTTATAGAACAGTCTGACTGTGATCAGCAGCTCTGGCAACTGGGGCAAACTAGCCTTCACAGGCTTGAATGATCAAATGGGTTCGCTGTTGACTGGATTAGGGAACAACAAGTCCTCCAGTCCCTGACATGATGATGTCTTTGCACCACTCAGAAAGATCCTCTCTGCCTTTGATTCTGATCGATCAAGAAATGCAATGGCCCGGCTCCGCCTAGACTAGCTCGTGTCTTACAACGGTCTGGATGTCGCGTTCGAGCGTACACCTTTAGAGCGGATTGAACATACGCTGTTCGTCAGCGAATGACTAGGAATTGTCGACACCATCCAGAAAGCCAGCACGGATGACGATTTCACGGACTCGCTTTCGATGAACTTGTATAAGTCGATTGCAATACTTCGATCAATGGCCACCGAATTTGTCCTTTCATCCCTTCCGGAGCAACACTTGGATGTAACATACTCTTCACTCTGCTTTGCCAGACAGTCCCGCTTCTTGTTACAATAAGCTACTTGCTCATTCTGGAATCGATGGTTCGTTTCGCCAGCGGTGCTTCAGTCAGATTCGATTCCTACCCTCGACTATGACTGGACTGTCACTAAGAAAGTTTGCTTCTAGGGTCTTAATCGCTGGTCTTTGCTCTCGAGTTTTTCATCAGCGAGCAACGACTGCTTGAGGCGATCGTATGCTTGAGACTCTTATGGTACTATTTGTACGGCGACTCACATGCAGATAGATAGCAACTTCAAATCAATGACTATGTCCTCTGCAGCAAAGTCGACAACGTCCATAACGGACATTTAGTGATATAGCTGGTACAGCACGGTTGAGTGGTTGGAGAGGTGGATTAGAAGAGATATCGGGCGCTTACAGTCAATGGAGGGAACCGGCCCGTGGTGCTGATGACTTGCATATGACATGTATCTATACTGCATTTGCACATAGTTCATGACGAGAAGATACACTACAGGTCCATGTTGATGCCTCCATGCCCTTGGTCTATTCTCTGGCTAGTCTGTCGCATAGAATAGTTCATTTGGAGCACACCCACCCATATCGCCCCCGCAGTGGACCAATCATGGCATCCAATCAGCGGTTTCGAGGACTAAAACTAGAACAAGCAGCCTGCCAAATCGAACATGTGATCTCTTTTTCAAGTTCAAGATGAAGGACCCGATAAGACAAATCTTCATGCTTTATACGAAAGAGATGTTCGAAAGTTGATGAAATACAACATATCTGCATGTTCAAAGATCAAAGATCAATTGCACACCCAAACAAACTTCCGTTCTTCATCCACTCCACTCCTCGCCGCATTAACGAACAAATCCGGCCACCCCACCACTCTGATCCCGTGACTCCCTGTATCGATTAGGTTATCTCAGACTCCACCACCACGGCGCGCGTGTGATCAAGATATGTAGGTACCTTCGACTCCATTATCCAAGCTATGGATGTATCATCACAATGCGCAATCATCATTCCTCACAGGCCGTCCACCACGGCATCTTGCAAGGCCTGCCGTATCTACCAGCGCAATTGCCCAGTCAGGGGCATCCAAAGGCATCTTCGCCTACCATCGTCGCCCCATTGAACCTTGCTCGATTCGCTGATGCTGCGGTCCGAAAGGATTCGAGTACTTCTACCATATCTGTTCAGCGCCCACGCTCTCAAGCAATCCCTTCAGCACAGTCCCGCTTCCGGACCGTGTGCCTGCATGACAGACGCACATGACTGCGTGTTCTAAGACTGCTGACCATTATCGTTGATAGATTAATAAAGTACACCGAACCTCCTCTGCCGCTCGCGCAAAGTCTAGCACGAGCGCGCCTGATCCATTATCAGGCGCACTGTCCGCTCCTGCTATCGTTGCCTTGTCACACTTCGCACCAGGACCTCTCGCACCTATGGTAAACGGCCGAACTTCCAGGATACTCCGTTGACGCAACACCTGCATATTGACTTTTGTTCGAGTTGAAAGGAGCTGGTGATAATCGTGCTGTGAGACTGTCCTCGCAAGGTATACTACATTTGCTGAACCCGCATTGTACTCACTGATACATGTGCCTAGTCAATCACGCTGTCCGGGGGGCAAACCACATATCTTTGAGTGCTCCCTATAATGTCCACTACACGAAGTTATCCACCCCTTGAGAGGATGAGCAACCCCATGGATCCGGGTCTCCAACCAAAGACTTCCTCTAAGAGGAAGCGTGAATCTCTAGATCAGAACGGACACAGGAAACCACCTGGTCATTGGTCCACGTCTTCGAGCACATTGCATGGGAATGGACACAATACAGAGTCAAACGAATTCCTCTTATCAACCTCTAATGAGACCAACAGCATCAGCCATCACATAGCCCAACATCTTGCAAGCGCCTCTCCCTCGACGGCAGCTGCCGCTCTTGCAGCGAACATGCCTCAACTGACAGTACCGCAGCCGACTGAGCTCTCATTTCCAAGTACAGGCTCTGGCAATGATGCGGACCGGCAATTGGATTCTTCATTCGATATTGGGGGTGGATCTGATGGGGACCAAAATCAACACACCCAAGGCGGCCATTACAACCTTGACCCCTATCAAGGAACTACTGGCGCAGAGTCCCAGTCGGTGAGAGATCAGGACGGCAGCGGTGGCAAGCCAGCTGTAGGAACAGATGAATGGCATAAAGTTCGAAGAGACAATCACAAAGAAGGTCAATTCTGGATTCCTCGTTGGGCCGGTAGGTTGCTGACCAAGTCGATTAGTGGAACGTCGTCGTCGAGAAACTATCAATGAGGGCATCAATGAGCTTGCAAAGATTGTTCCCAACTGCGAAAAGAACAAGGGCTCAATATTACAGCGTGGTGTACAATATATCACTCAGCTTAAAGAGAACGAGGGCCACAACATCGAGAAGTGGACGCTGGAGAAGTTGCTCACAGATCAAGCCATAAGCGAGCTCAGCGCGAGTGTGGATAGACTCAAGAACGATCTTGAGCGCACGCATCGCGAGGCCGAGCGATGGAAGAAGACATGTCAAGATGCAGGCTTAGAGCCGAAGGAGTACGCTGGTAGTGGCACTGACGATGATGAGAGATGAAACCGCGCTTGCCACGACATCTCATGATTTCTCCCCTTGAGCATACTAAGTGAAACACCTCGGACTGCGAAAGATTTAGATCGACTAAAGTACAAATTTTCTCAGAGTCCCCCTAGCGCATGTCAGACTTGACAGTTTCTACTTTTATCGTACTCTATAGGCGCTGTCTGCGGCAACATCGACCTTTCGTCTTGGGTGTCACTGTCTCATTCATCGAGGGGTACATTTTCATTACACAGCGCTTTCAGTCCTTCATTTCAAAGGCGTTGGAGACAGCCCAAATGATTATTTAGGGCTGCATGAACCATTGTGCATAGGAGCGGTCAGACGAGTCGCAGCATGCGGGGCTTGCGGTGGTGTTTGAGAACGAGCTGAAGGCCTATCTATATAGCATGAATCATGCGTGAAAGTCGAAGACATGGTATTGAACCCAAGCGATACGCTTTCTCATCGTAATCTACTTTTCCTCTTTGGTCGGCGACCGCCATTGATACCATGTCGAACTCGTACTTAGCACGGCTGTTGATACTCGAGGTCTCATCTACCAGCGGCTCTTGAAGAGCACGATAGGGTAGCTTCGTTTCTAGCATAATGTAATCACTCACCTGGGGCCAACCCCCCTTGCCGTATATGGTTTAGCGCGTTTATATGTGGCCTTTCGCGCAACGGTAAAATTCTCGGGCCTTTAGTACCTAGGAACACTCTACAATTCATACCACTCGCCTAGAAAGTTGGAAGTCCGCAGAGCGGCACTATCGCAGCGATGAGTGGTCTTCGCTTCTTGGACTTAATCAAGCCCTTCACTCCATTGCTCCCCGAAGTCGCAGCTCCAGAAACATCCAAGACCCCCTTCAACCAGAAGCTTATGGTCCGCCAGTCCTTTGCCCTCCACCGTCCCTTTATATTGGCATCTGCCAGCTGACTTGGTTCTTTCATAGTGGACTGGTCTTACCTTACTCATCTTCCTGGTCGTGAGTGGCTCAAAATATATCCCGAAAGACGAAGACTAAACAAGACACAGATGAGCCAGATCCCCCTCTATGGCATCGTTTCCTCCGATACCTCAGATCCACTTTACTGGCTGAGGATGATGCTGGCTAGCAATCGTGGTACACTTATGGAATTGGGAATCTCTCCGATCATATCGTCAGGGATGGTCTTCCAGCTTCTCGCTGGAACACATCTTATTGACGTGAACCTGGACCTCAAGACAGACAGAGAACTTTATCAAACCGCTCAGAAACTGTTTGCTCTCATTCTAAGCTTTGGCCAAGCGTGTGTGGCTGTTTTGACTGGATTATATGGGCAGCCATCGGATTTGTGAGCTACATAGTCTGAAATTTGATATAAATATCTGCTTATCTCCAGCAGAGGTGCAGGAATTTGTGTTCTTCTCGTATGTCTTCATCAACCCTCAACAACCAGATTTTCAGTTGCTTCAGCTGATACTCTTCCAATAAGGTCGTACAGCTCATGGTAGCCGGACTTATTGTTATTCTCTTGGACGAGCTTCTCCAAAAAGGGTATGGTCTGGGTAGTGGAATTTCTCTCTTTATGTAAGTTACATAATCCCTCGATTCCTCACCTACTGGACGCTCTTTGAGAGTTGCGGGTGGCATCTTACAAGCCAAATGATCGCCTTGTTTGGAAGAAGCTGACAATGAAACCATCCGAAGTGCCACCGGGATATGTGAATCTATAGTCTGGAAAGCCTTTTCCCCAACAACGATAAACACAGGCCGAGGTCCTGAATTCGAAGGGGCTGTGATCGCCTTGTTCCATCTTCTTCTTACGTGGCCTAACAAGCAGAGGGCACTCCGCGAGGCATTCTGTAAGCCCTTTTTGTACCTTCAGAACCATGTTGATTGGATCCATCAGCTAACGTTGGACGCAGATCGCCAGAACCTCCCAAACATCTCTAATCTGTGAGTGGACATATATCCGTCGATTGGGTATCTCCCTTGCAGAAGATGAATCTAGAACATTGCTGATCGGAAAGTTTGTAGACTAGCGACTTTCGTCGTTTTTGCTGCGGTCATATATCTGCAAGGCTTTCGAGTCGAAATACCCGTCAAGTCCTCCCGTCAAAGAGGTATGCGTGGGAGCTACCCAGTCCGGTTGTTCTACACAAGCAATATGCCGATCATGCTCCAAAGGTGCCGTCCCTCTAGAGCCCTCCTTATTGGTAGTAAAGGTCTAAAGTATTTCCAGTGCGCTGAGTTCCAACATCTTCCTGGTTAGCCAGATGCTTTATAGCCGCTTCAGGTACGCAGTTCTTTGGTCTGCCCGCGTCAAACCAGACACTAATCCCATGCTTAATCCTCAGCGAAAATCTATTGGTGAAGATTATAGGTACCTGGGAGCCAAGGGAAGGAAGTCAGCAGCTTTATGCAGCGTCAGGCATAGCCTGTAGGCATCATTCATTTAGTGATTGTTCAAATCGATTGCTAACGATTTCAGACTACATGTCTCCGCCCCTGAATTTCACTGAAGCACTTCTGGATCCCTTGCACTCAGCAATCTATATCGTCTTTATGTTGGTTGCATGCGCTATATTTTCGAAAACATGTAAGAATCCATTCAAAATTATGTCTCTGCATCTGATTTGGCATTCGCATTGCATGATTTGTCTCAAACGCAATAATCTTAGTGGCTCTGCGTAATTCCCTCCGAACCTACATGTGTGATCCTTGGGACTTCTTCCAATCGTGTACTAATATCGGGTGCTTCCAGGGATTGAGGTCAGCGGTTCGGCACCTAGGGATGTCGCAAAACAATTAAAGGAGCAGGGGCTTGTCATGGCTGGCCACAGAGAGCAGAGCATGTATCGCGAACTCAAGAGGATCATTCCTACCGCTGCGGCGTTTGGGGGTGCGTGTATCGGTGCATTGAGTGTGGCTTCCGATCTCATGGGAGCTTTAGGAAGCGGCACTGGTATTCTGCTCGCTGTTACCATCATCTACGGCTACTTCGAAATTGCGGCCAAGGAGGGTGACATGGCTGGTCTCAAGGGGATGGTAATGGGATAAGCTAGCGGAAGCGAATGGCCCTTGATGTTGCCTCTTAGACCTATCGAGGACACTAAGGGAGCTTATAAGGCGAGATGGGAGTTGAATGACATGCAGACTTGCATACCCGTGAATAGTACGTGGATATTGGGAAAACTGGATTCAAGTACATGAAAGGCTGACCTGGTCGCACTTTCAATTAGATAGTACAGTCCTTAGTTGCATGTCTAATATCCCAATAGCTATCTTCCTATTCCGTGGACATAAGGGCCTAGGTTATATGAATGAAATGATATGACCGATTAGCCGCTAAAATACAGGAAGTTTAGTTTATAGGGCTAAAGCACTTGTGGCCCTATGACTGTAGTAATCGTGTGTTGTCTTACATTATGTAGACCTGCTCACCAGAGCCTGGAGTTGGAGTCATGCAGGATTTTTTTGCAGTCATGAGGCTGCCGCTGTCCGTCGTCAGTTGCTCACCTTGAACTATTGAAGAGGTTGCCCACTGTAACAAGTCTGGCGGGAAAGAGCTAGATTTGGTCCTGTGGGACCAACATACAGCCATGTCGAACATGCGGGCTCCAACGACATCGCAGACAATCCTTTCTGCTGATTCAGGTCAAAATACCTTCTGGCCTGATTACCTTCGACCAGCAGCCAAGGGTGACAGCACTCAGCCGCTGTGTGGGAATGTAGAGGGATGGGGCCCTATCAGTCAATACCGCTACGACTTCACACCGTGTTTTCTAGACGTCTGGATCACTATAGTGGCAGTTTATGGCATCGTGCTTGGAGCAGCAGCAGTGTGGTGGTTATTGAAGAAGAGGGAACCATCGCCCGTCAGCAAGAACTGGCATTTCTACACCAAGATCAGTGTTATTGGGGCCCTATTAGCCACAACGGCACTTCAAGCATGTCTCCAGATTGCGGCTCTCCCTGGGATCTGGTACGGTGATTTCCGATTTTGGACCTCTATTATCACGATGGGCTCGTTAGCTGTCGTTGGGAGTGTTCAGTATATCGAACATTGGCGTAGCCGTCAGCCGAATGGGGTCGTATTATTCTACTGGCTATTCCTCCTGATAGCTTTTGGTGTCAAGCTTCGTTCTCTCATCTCTCAGCAAGCCTTTCGTAGTCGACTCCCATACTTCGCTACGTTCTGTGTCAGCTTTGGGCTTGCTGGATTGGAATTCGCTTTAGAGTACCTGGTGCCAAAAAAGCAGTCCACATACGATGCTCTTGGAGATGAGGACGAATGCCCGATTGAGTATGCGGATATCTTCAGCGTTCTTACATTTGGCTGGATGACGCCCATGATGAAGTATGGGTACCGGGAGTTTCTCACGCAAGATGATCTTTGGAATCTGAGAGCAAGGGATACCACGAATGCCACAGGTAAGACCTTGGAGGAGACCTGGTCAGATGAGCTCGAAAAGAAGCGGCCTTCCTTGTGGATGGCAATGTTCCGCGGATTCGGCGGGCCTTACTTTCGAGCCACAGTAATCAAGACCTTCAGTGACACCTTGTCATTCGTACAACCTCAACTACTGCGTTTGTTGATCTCTTTCGTCGACTCTTACCGTAACGGAAATCCCCACCCACAACCCATAATTAGAGGTGCCGCAATTTCGCTCGCTATGTTTGCCGTTTCGGTTGCGCAGACAGCTCTCCTTCATCAATACTTCCAACGTGCGTTCGAAACCGGAATGCGGGTAAAGTCATCATTGACTTCTATGATATATACTAAATCCATGAAATTGTCTAATGAAGGTCGAGCTTCAAAGTCTACTGGGGACATCGTGAATTACATGGCTGTGGACTCTCAACGCCTACAGGATTTAACCCAATATGGTCAAATGCTTTGGTCAGCGCCATTTCAAATTATCTTATGCATGGTGTCATTGTATCAGCTGGTTGGTATCAGCATGCTGGCAGGTGTCGGTGCCATGATCTTGATGGTGCCTGTGAACGGCTTGATTGCCAGGATCATGAAAAACCTCCAGAAGAAGCAGATGAAGAACAAGGACGCAAGAACACGGCTGGTGACGGAGATTTTGAACAACATGAAAAGTATTAAATTATATGCCTGGTCTACCGCCTTCATGAACAAGCTCAACTACGT
>JAABUX010001846.1_pt1 | contig 31033 bp, 22 predicted proteins | sample 5561851 | NCBI WGS metagenome assembly JAABUX01 (sample SAMN10711883, study PRJNA513361) | rock metagenome | isolation source: Antarctica rocks | place: Antarctica: Victoria Land, Richard Nunatak red sandstone | collected 2016-01-03
AACACCTTGCACTCGTCCGTCAGGTCCATCGCCCGTGCCCTCCGTCACGCTCCGTCGTCCGTCATACAGAGGACAGTATACTCCGTGTGGAACAATGTAGTATTTCGACGTCCCTAACCATACGCCGCACAGAGGTGCGGGGGAACAGCTCCACATCTTGGTGCGCCGCGTGATGGCCACCACCACGCGGGTGCGCCACAGCAAAGTTCCCATGCACGCGCACAGCGGCCATGCCGGTTTGCTGCCGCACTGCATAAGGGAACTTTGCTGTGGCGCACCCCCACCACGCCCCGATGATGCGGCCCACGCCCGCGACATGCTATGCTGGAGCATCACACCCAACACCTGACAGTGGAAGGAGCCCCGCGCATGCAGTTCTACAGCCTCCAGACCAAGGCCACCATCGAGGTCCCCGATGAGCAGGTCGAGCGCACCACCATGGCCAACGGCCGCCCCGCCGCCCGCGCCACCGTCGAGCGCGACGGCAAGACCCTCAAACTCTTCAAGTTTCTGCCCAACGACGCTGCCCCGGCGCCCACGGCACCGGCCGCGCCCGCCGCCAAACCGAAGAAGGCCAAAAAGTAGACGCAGTGTAGGCGCTGCTGGCCGTCGCCCCCTCGCCGCCGCTTCACTGAGCACGTCCTCAACGGGGAGGGGCGGCGCCGCTCATGTTCATGCGTGCGACCGATCACACACTGCCCTCTATGACCTCGACCTCCGCGACACCAAAGAGACCATACACAGTCTTCATACCGGCAACATGCGCCCTTCATGAACGTGTGCGATGCTGGAAACGTAACCCGAGCGGGGCCTGCCTTAACAGTCCAGCGCTAGCGTGGAACGGGGCACCGCGGTAGGGCCGTCCTGGTACTGGCTGCGCCCTGCTCGGGCTATCCTTCCCCTGTATCCTCCCCACGCCTCGTGCCGCTAGCCTTCCGTGCCGCTACAATGGCACAGGAGGGACGCCCATGCCGTCATATCTCGACCTGCCGACGTTCATTGCCAAGTGGCAGCGCAGCGCGCTCACCGAGCGCAGTGCCGCCCAGCAGCACTTCCTCGACCTCTGCGCCGTCCTCGGCGAGCCCACGCCGGCGACGGCCGACCCAGAAGGGCACTTTTACACCTTCGAGAAAGGCGCGCGCAAGTCCGGCGGGGGCGGCGGCTGGGCCGACGTGTGGAAGCGCAGCTATTTCGCCTGGGAATACAAGGGCAAGCGCAAGGACCTGATGGCCGCCTACCAGCAACTCCTCCAGTACCGCGAGGATTTAGAGAACCCGCCCATCCTCGTCGTGTGCGACCTCGACCGCTTCGAGGTGCACACCAACTTCACCGGCACGGTCAAGCACGTCTACGCCTTTGACCTCGCCGATCTGCAACGCAACGCGCCGACGCCGACGTGCGCCCTGCCACCCCTGGACGTCCTGCGCGCCGCCTTCGCACACCCGGATCGCCTCCGGCCCACACGGACAACGGCCAGCGTCACCGAAGACGCCGCGTGCGAGTTCGCCGCCCTAGCCGACAGCCTGCGCCGGCGTGGCGAGGACCCCGAGGCTACCGCCCACGTCCTGATGCGCCTCCTGTTCTGCCTGTTCGCCGAGGACATCGGGCTGCTCCCTGAGCGGCTGTTCACCACCCTCGTCGAACGCACCCGCACCCGGCCGGCCGACTTCGCCGCGCGCCTGGGCCTGCTGTTCGCGGCCATGGCCACGGGCGGCTCCTTCGGGGCCGACGACATCGCCCATTTCAATGGCGGTCTTTTCGCCGATGCAACCGTGCCCCCGCTCGTGGGCGACGACTTGGCGACCCTGGCGCGCGCGGCCGCCCTCGATTGGACGAGCATTGAACCGGCCATCTTCGGTACTCTCTTCGAGCGCAGCCTCGACCCTTCCAAACGCTCCCAACTCGGGGCGCACTACACGAGCCGCGACGACATTCTGCTGATCGTCGAGCCTGTGCTGATGGCTCCTTTGCGCCGGCGCTGGGCCGTGGTGCAAGAGGAGGCGCGGGGCCTGATTGTGCGACGGGATGCGGTTAGTGGAGGGGCGCGGACACGGCACCAGCAGGCCCTCGAACGCCTGCTGCTCGCCTTCACCGACGAGATCGCGGCCGTGCGCGTGCTAGACCCCGCATGTGGGAGTGGAAACTTCTTGTATGTCGCCCTCAAACGTCTACTAGACCTCTGGAAGGAGGTCAGCCTGTTCGCGGCCACCAGCGCCGTCGCCGGGCTGCTGCCCTACACCGTCGGGCCGCAGCAGCTCTACGGCATCGAACTCAACGTGTACGCGCACGAACTGGCCTCGGTCGTGGTCTGGATCGGCTATATCCAGTGGCTCCATGATAACGGCTTCGGCATTCCGGAGGACCCTATCCTCAAGCCGCTGCACAACATCCGACGCATGGATGCTGTCCTCGCTTATGACGATGTAGACCGTCCGATAGAGCCAGCGTGGCCCGATGCCGACGTCATCATCGGCAACCCACCCTTCCTTGGCGGGAGCAAGCTACGACGCGAATTGGGGGACGCTTACGTCGAGCACCTGTGGCTCCTGTATGTGGGGCACGTCCCCGGTGGCGCCGACCTGGTGTGCTACTGGTTCGAGCGGGCACGCGCGTTGATTGCGCACGGCGATGTTGGGCGCGCAGGATTGTTGGCGACCAATTCGATCCGCGGCGGCGCCAACAGGAGGGTCCTGGAGCGCATTAAGACCTTACGAGTGACATTGATCGCAAAATGCGCACAAGTTTGGTTTCGGCTCTGCCGAGTTAGGGAGAGCGGCGACATTTTCATGGCGTGGGACGACCGCTCGTGGATACTCGACGGCGCTGCGGTGCGCGTGTCGATGGTCGGCTTCGACAACGGGCGTGAGCCGGGACATGTCTTGAATGGCGTGCCCGTCGAATCCATTAACGCGGATCTGACGGCGCGATTCGATCTCGGCCGAGCACAGCGGCTACGCGAGAATGAGCGGCTTTGTTTCAGGAGCGACGAGAAGGGAGGTCCATTTGATATCCCGCCCGACCTGGCGTTGCCTATGATCGATGCCCCTTTCAACCCCAACGGCCGACCGAACACGGACGTGGTGCGCCCGTACGTGAATGGGCTCGATGTGGTACGTCGCCGGCGGGGGATGTGGATCATCGACTTTGGGGTGGACACGACGGAGGATGCCGCAGCCCTTTACGAACTCCCGTTCGAGTATGTACGCCGTGTCGTCAAGCCAGTGCGCGACGCCGGGAACAATGCGCACGAGCGGGTGCACTGGTGGCTCCATCGGCGCCCTGCCCCAGACATGCGCCAGGCCATCGCCCGCCTCCCTCGCTTCATCAGCACGCCGCGCGTCGCGAAGCATCGCGTCTTCGTCTGGTTCGAGCCCGAAATGATCCCCGACTGCCAGCTCTACATCTTCGCGCGAGCCGACGACTATTTCTTCGGGGTCCTCCATGCGAAGCCGCACGAGTTGTGGTCCCTTCGTATGTGCACCTGGCTCGGCGTCGGCAACGACCCGCGCTACACACCGACGAGCACGTTCGAGACCTTCCCCTTCCCCTGGGCACCGGGCACGGAACTGGCCGACGACCCGCGCGTGGAAGCCATCGCCGCTGCGGCGCGCGCCCTCGTGGAGCAGCGCGATCGCTGGCTCAACCCAGAAGGGGCGACGGACGCCGATCTCAAGACGCGCACGCTCACTGCTCTGTACAACACGCGTCCGACCTGGCTCGATCTGGCGCACCACCGGCTCGACGACGCCGTGCTTGCCGCCTACGGCTGGCCGCGCGACCTTAGCGACGAGGGAATTCTGGGCCGGCTCCTCGCCCTGAACCTCGAACGCGCCGGCGCCACCGACCCGCCTGCACGACCGATCGGGGCAGCGTCATGAGCGGCACCGACGTGCCCCGCGCTGATGGACTGGGGGACGGTGCGCCAATCGCCGCCTCTGCGACGACCTACGTCGTCTATACTGACGGCTCCTGCAGCCCAATCCCGGCCCCGGCGGCTGGGCCTACGTGATCGCGCATGGCGACGAAACGCGAGAAGTGAGCGGGGAGGAGGGCATCGAGCAGGATACCGTCAGCCCCCCGCAGGGAGATCTTGGCAGTCACTAACGAGGAATGAGCAATAAATACGTCCATGCGTGGATTCGTTCGCACGATCGCAGGGATAATCGCGCCCCTTGACGCGAACGCTTGTCCTATACTAATGACAGCTGAACCACCCCTATGACACGGTAAGGCGTCAACCAGTACGAAGGAGGCGACACCATGGCAGGCAGTTACAACCGCATCAGCATCATTGGGAACCTGGGCCGCGATCCCGAGACGCGCCTGCTCCCCAGCGGCGACTCCGTGGCGACGTTCAGTGTGGCCACGACCGAGCGCAGTAAGAACGGCGACGTGACGACCTGGTTCCGCGTCAGCGCCTTCGCCAAGCTCGCCGAGACCTGTCAGCAGTACCTGCACAAGGGCAGCTACGTCTACATCGAGGGCGGGCTCGCACAGAACGAGTACACCAACCGTGAGGGCCAGGTGCGGCAGAGCCTGGAGGTGCGCGCCCGCGAGATGCGCATGCTTGATAAGGCCGGCGACCGGGGTGCGGAGACCGACGGTGGCGGCGATGCGGCGCCCGCTTATAACCACCAGAGTGCGCCCGCGTCAGCACCCGCCGGCGATATAGGCACCATGGACGAGATCCCGTTCTGACCCGCCTCCTGGAGCAACGTCGACAGGCCGATGAGTGGTGATCTCACCGGCCTGTCGACAGCCGCTCACACCTTCTTGTCCGTGTGATGGACTAAACGGCTAGCACAGGTAGGCTGCATGGATGACACCCGTCCGCATGAGCAGCGCGACACCCTCGCGCACCGTGTGCTTCAGGAGTGGATCGCGGCCAACGCGCGGCAGCAGTTCCAGGTGCACCAGATCATCGATTGGTTGGACGAGCGCGCGCACGACGCCGGCAATGAGACGGCCTACGAAGCCGCGCAACGCCTCCTCGACGTGCTGCGCGCGCTCGTGGACGATCAGCAGCGCGCGACGGCCGCGCGCGACACGCTGGCGGCGCTAGAGGGGCAGGACGAGGCGATCTAGGCGAGGCCCACGGGCACGCATCACGGCACGCGCGACGCGCCCAGGTGCGCCGCCGAGTGGGCATCCTGCCCCTGGCTGTAAGTCGTCACATGACGTGATATTGGTGGCGAAGTCGGCGAAGGGGTAGAGAGCACCACATAAGAGTCCCTCACATCCCATGTCCAAGCGTCGCTTATCGTCTCAACCAAGTCGCGAGGCGTATGAGCAGCGGGGGGTGCGACTTCGCCACCAATATCAGTTACTGCGTAGAGACTCAGACATAACCATTGAGTAGTGGAGGAACATTATGGCTCAAGTGGACTTCTATGACGCTTATCCAGGGCTAACGAATTTGGCTGACACAATCCGACGGGGCGAGTGCGTACTCTTTCTCGGAGCGGGAGTCTCACTTGATTCGGGAGCTCCTAGTGGCAAGCAGTTGGCGGATGATCTTAGCCAAAAGTTTCTCCATGTCGATCCGGGGACCTATCCGCTCGATGAGACGTGCGACCTCATCGATTTCAACGATGGGCGCCCTGTCCTAAACGCTTATTTAAGCGAACGATTCGAGGGACTGCGACCCAAAGGGGCACTTTTATCCATACCATACATCAACTGGCAAAGTATTTACACCGTTAACTTCGATACACTCCTGGAGCAGGCTTACACCGAAAGCTCAGACAGGATACAAAACGCCAAACCGTTTTACTCTGACAAGGACCCTCTCTCACGCCTGCGTCCGGGCGAGGTACCCCTCTACAAGCTCCATGGATGCCTCTCGCGCGCGAACTCCGAAGATGGACGCCTAGTGCTGACGCAACAGGATTTCTTAACGGTGGCAGACTCGCGCCAGAGACTCCTAAATCGTCTGATCGAGTCTGCCTCGGATTACACCATTCTTTTCGTAGGGTTTGGGCGGAGAGATCTCGATTTCCAAAAGGTACTGCTTGATGTTCATCGTGTCGCGGGCCGCCTGATCGACGTGCCGCGGTCCTATGCCCTCCAACCAGGCTATTCCGACGCTGAGCTCCATCGAGCAGAACAGAAACGGGTCACCCTCATTAATGCAACGGCGGCAGACTTCTTCGCCGCGCTTGATCAGGCTGTGTCTTCTAGGCCATTCGCGTTGACACCAGAGCTGACGATACCCTCTCCGGCGATGCCCTTGCTGCGACGCAAGACTAAGGTGACCGCAGAGGTGCTGGACAATGTCGCCCGCAATGTCGAGATCCTGGACGAGCGCATCAGAGAGCAAGTGCCGAACACCCAGGAGTTTTTCCTTGGTTCGGTCCCGAACTGGGGTGCCATCGCGAGCAAAGTGGACGCGCCCAGAGATGTAAGCGATGATGTTTTACTCTCCGTGCTCGTGGACCCCCTCCTCGATCGCGGAGCCGATCGCTTCGTGCTAATTCATGCCGAGGCGGGCGCAGGCAAGACTACGCTGCTCCGACATATAGGGGTCGAATTGGCCCTCACCTGGAACGCGATTGTGTTGGCCCTCAAGCCATTCGGTGATCTGGATTTCCTCGACCTGGAGCGATTTGCGCGCGTGGCCGACGAGCGCATCTATCTAATCGTGGACGACGCTGCTACGAACGCGCGGGCGATCGCTGATGTCCTCCGCTTAGCCAGAAGCGCTCAGGTCAAAATCACTATCATCGCCGCTGCCAGGACCAACGAGTGGCGGGAAGTGGAGAAGGACTATTCCTTTCCCAACATCCACGCGGTAGAACTCGGTCCACTCAGCAAGCGCGAGATAGAATCCGTGCTCTCTACACTCGATCGCCATGGCTCACTAGGTCTCCTAGTCGGTGCTAGTCGCGAAGCGCAGATAGCCGCTTTCGAGGCCAAAGCGGAGAAACAACTTCTGGTGGCAATGCGCGAGGCCACCGAAGGAAAAGCCTTCGATGAGATTGTCGTCGACGAATTCGATCGTATCCCAACGGCCGAGGCGCAGCAGGCATACCTCCTCGTGGCCGCATTGCATCGCTTCGGTATCCTCACTCGTCCTGGCCTACTGTATCGTGTGCTGGACCTACCTCTGGCCCGTCTGGGCAATGATGTCTTCGGGCCAGCGGCGAAGATCATCGTGCCACGCTACATCCAGGGCGAAGAGGAGCAGTACTATACAACTCGGCATCAGATCATCGCGGAGATCGTGTTCGATCGTAAGATGATGTCGGAGCGTCTTCGGCGGGATTATTACGCTCGCCTCATCGAACAACTGGATCTTGGATACAGCAGCGATGCTGACGCCTATCGGAAACTGACGCGCGGGAAGAACAAGCAATTATTGCGCGATTTTAGGGACGTGGATAGCCAGCGAGACATTATGGGCCAATTGCTACAGGTAGACCCCACTGATGCCGTCGCGTACCAACATGCTGCGATGATGGAATTGGATCACGACAATCTCGTCGGAGCCTCTAAGTATCTCGATGTCGCGATCAAGTTGCGCCCCGATGACTTAGCGATTCGTGACACGGAAGGGCGACTAGCACTCATGAGCGCGAAGGCGGAAACGGATGACTATATCGCTCAGACAAAATACGAACGAGCGGAAAGCATCTTCGAGCGTAACACCCAACGTCGCCACGACGAACCTTTCGGGTATCGCCACCTCGCTGAAACGTATGTGGCGTGGTCCGCACGCCAGTCAACCACCCGGCAGCGGCTCCACTACCACAAACTGGCCTACGATATCCTGCTGAGAGGCATCCGGAACTGCTCGTCCTCCGCCATGCTGTTCCAGTACTTGGGGCAGTTAGAAGAAGAGGTGGGGAATGACGAGAGCGCCCGCGATGCTTTCGCGCATGCCTTACGCGAGAAACCCGGCGATCTCATCACTAGATTGATGGCGGCACGTTTGGAGGAGAGGACGAGTGCGCCCAACCAGGCGTTGTGCTTGTTGGAGCAGGGGCTAGAGTATTCCGCAGATGATCCAGAACTTCACTATCGGCTGGCTATGATTCTCGCTAAGATCACCTCCGACCGCGACGCGGATATCCGACGACACTTCGAAGCAGCTCTTCTTGGCCCACAGCGCAATTACCGGCCGAAAATGGCGTTCGCGGCCTATTTGTTCGCCCAAGGAGATTTCTCGCGATCCCGCAGCTACTTTGAAGATCTGGATAGACTCCCCATTTTTGGACAGGAGCGGTATGAGCCTCGCACGTTCGCCTTTGGACAGCTTCGCAGTAGACACACGGGGGCGATTAGGAAGATGGAGTACCGCTATGGTTTCGTGGATTATGGCCAAGCCGCGCAACAACTCTACCTGCCGTTGCGCCAAATTCGGCGCGAGCTTGTGGAAAGCTTCGATGTCGGGCGCACCATCAGTTATGAGATTCGCTTCAATCTGCTCGGTCCACTTGCATTCGACGCACGATTAGTTTCATAGCCAGCTTTTGTTAAAGGCTTGTAAGGGCACGATGCCATGGAGGACAATGAGACATGAAGGACTAGTATCTCAACGAGACTTCGACCCGGGCCGGCCGCCGAATCTTCGATTTGCTCCACTCCACCTGGGCTTTGCCCATGTTGACGATAGCCCCGACAGCTACCAACTGTCGGAGCTATCGTCAACTCGAATGCTAGCGCCTAGGAACGTGCCTAGCTAGCTAACCGTATACTTCGCCCAAGGGATCGCTGCAAGCGGAACGTTAGCCATGTAATTTACGATGTCCTGCCGCCCAATCCATTGCGAACTGCCTCGTGAGTCTACCGAGACTAGCACGACAGGCACTCCGGGAAAGACAGGCCCAAAAGCCCGTATCACCCTTTGCGCCTCAGTTCGGTTGTTCACGACGTGCTGCTTAACGGACACTACCCCAAACTGCACGCCCTGATCTTCAATCAACGCGCCTTCAAATGTCATGCGTCGCCCTTTCCCTACGCAAGGGTCCTACTCTTTCCCTGTGTGATGCGCTTGTTCGGCTACCGACCACGTATGTCCCGGCTTTTGCGTAGGAGGTAGCGGCTTGCCTTTAGTAGAATCAGCTTGCTCTCCCGTTTTACCACCGCGTGGGCCAAGTTCATTGTAAATCCCGGACACAGGCGCGGGTGTTCCGGGGGTTAATCCCTTTTTAGCCATGGGGCGTTACTCCTCAGTAACTCTGTAATGGCATCTCTACACACACATGTCTGTAGCCTTAGCCACTATGGTTATTATACAACCACTTCGGCTTTTTGTCTTTACATAAACGCCGCCATAAACTACCCTGCTATACTTGAAATCACGGCCTCACACTGGCAACCCCAGCGCTGGCGTCTTGCAACACCGGGCTCGCGGTTATCATGGCATCTCTCACCCTCATCACACTGTTCACAGCCGCTTGGTTTGCTGAAGACGTCGACCTCTGGCCCTGGGTGGAAGGGAGCGCCCCCGATGACACGCCCTATGACCGCGCGCTCGCCCCTGTGCGCGCCCTCTTGCGCGATCCCACCATGACACCCGTCGCGATCGACCAGGTGGCCGTGCGCGCCCTCTACGCCGCCCTGCCATGAGCTATATCCCCGGCGCCCTCCTGGCCGCCTCCGACACCATCCTGCCGCCCTACATCGCGGTCCAGGTGACGATCGAGGGCTACGACCCGGAGCGCGCCGTCCTCGTCGTGGCCCACACCCCCCCTCTTCATGGTCTACCGCCTCGATCGCACCCCGGAGCGCCCCCACCCGACGCTCCCCTCATCGACATTGATCAATAGCGTCAGCACGAGTACGACGCGTGGCGGTCATGGTCCAGGGGATACACGCGGAGAGGAGGCATGCGCAGGGCAGGGGTAGCGGGATAGCGCCGGCAGCCGCGCAACGGGCCGCAGGCCCACCGACAGCTCCCCCGCCGCTGGCGCGCGGCCCGTGCAGCGGCCGGTGGTAGGCGAGATAGCCCCGCCGCACGAATGCACCGTAAGATTTCTTCCTTTCGCATCTCTATACTAGTAGGGGAGATCTACGCGTGCGACACTGTACGCCCTCTCACCGTCCTGGAAGGACCCATGACCATGACCACACTCACGCCTCTAGACCCCCGGCCCAGCCCCGCCCAGGTGCATGCCTGGCTCGCCACCGACCTCTCCGACGGTGCCTTACGCGCGCTCGTCGCCGTCCTGGACACCGACCCCAACTGGTGCCTGTCCTTCATCCCTGGACCCACGACCTGGGACGGCGACCTGCGTTACTCGCCCCAGGGCCTCTTGTCTCACGTCCATCTGGTCCGTCGCCCGCCGACCCCCACCACCCGCGCCAGCCGCTGGCAGCGCGTGCCCCGTCGCCTGCGCCTCCGGCCGCGCCCGACCCGGCCACGGTCCGCTCTCGCCGTGCCCTGACATGGAAGGGTTTCTCCCCTACAACGGCTCATAGCGCCTCTCAGCGCTGCTCAGGTGGGGACATCCTCGCACTGCGGGTACGCTGGCGTCGAGGCCCGTGACGGCCGCGCGTGGAACCGCAGTGTGGGCGGCGTGGACCTGCGGGCCTATCGACCAATGCTGTATGCGATGAAGGCGCCCGGTACAGCCCACACATCATCGCTTGCATCTATTGCGAGAATATCGCGCGTCGCCAACACGCCTGTCTTGATGTCGCTGTTGCGGATCGTCAACGCCTCTTGACGCCACGCGCCCGACACATACTTGCCATCTATCGCCGTCATCCGCACGTTTGTGTCGGGGCACACACCGGCGAAGTCGATTTCGGCACGACTGTTCTTGTAATGCGTCACCCACCCTCCCGCGCGCGCTGCCCCAGGCATTATTCGTTCACACCATGCGGTGAGGGCCGTCCCGAGTTGTTGTTCGTTGAGGCGCGTTATGTCGATGGGAGGCTGGCCGAAGCGGATTTCGGGGAGACGAGCGATCAGCGGATCGTAGAAGTATAGCTTCGCTTGACGACTCTCGTCGGGACGGCCGCGCTTATCCGCGGCTGGGCAACGCCACACAATAAAGGTATCAACAAGCAGTGCAAGGAGGGGATCGAGCGTCTTTCGACCAATGCCGAGTTCCTCGGCCAACCCGGTCATAGAGACCGTGCTTGTCACTCGTTTGGCCAGGGCGGTGAGGAGCGCGCGGGCCTGGGGTTCGGGCAGGCCCGCCGTGCCCAAGTCGCCACGCACGACATCGAAAAGCGCGCTGACGGTCGAGCTGTCGATGTTATTGGACCGTTTCCAGTCTCCGACAGCTTGGGGATACCCCCCCCACATCGAGGTACGCCTGCCAGGCGGCGACAAGGTCGTCGGTGTAGGGCAGGAGGGCGTTCCACGTCGCGCGCGCCACGTCCGAGCGCAACTCGTCAGGCCGTAGCGCCATCCCTACGGGCGGAGTCAGACCGAGGCCATGGCAGAAATGCGTGAAGGTCATCGGGAGCAAGGCCCGATTAGCGTCGGTGGTGTGTCCGCGCCGTCCCGCCAGTGCCTTGATCGCGTCATCGAGCCCGCTGTTAGACGAGCCCGTGAGCACCACACAGTCGTCACGGAAACCCGTATTGTCACGCAGATCTTTGATGATCGACCACCACTGGCCCTGCGTGGCCGTAATCTCATCGATGAACCAGTAGCGTCGCGCGTCCGGTGGGAGTGACGTCGTCGCGGTGCGCGTGACCCACTCGTAGAACATCCCGAGCCGATTCGCCGCCCATCCGTCGACGCTGACACGGACCACTTGCAGCGGATTCAGGCCGGTGGACAGCATCTGGTGAATTTTGCGCTTGAGCGAGACTGTTTTGCCGACCCGACGCGGTCCGTAGAGCAGATAGAGCCCATCGTCAACTAATGTGCCGAGGGGATCTGGATCATACGCAATGCCTTGCGCCGCTGCGTCGCGCAAGTCGCGGTCAGTCTCCACCCACTGAGGATCGCGCCACCAGGGACTGTCCCGCCGGACGGCGCGCGCGACGTCACCTTCGTTGATAGCCATGGTCTCAGTATACCCGCAGGTTTCTGTCCTTGGTGGCGCAAAAACCTGCGGGTTCTTGTCCCTAGTGGTGCAAAAACCTGCGGGTATAGGGATGTGAGGAGAAGTGGCATAGGTGCGTCTCCGTGCGCTGGTCTTCCGGGGGATTGGGCTGGTATGGCGAAGGCCGTCATGGCGCGTATGGCATCTGTCGATAGCAAGGGTCGATAGCAAGCCCTCTACGATGAGCGTGAATGGACGTGCATGCGCATGTAGCCAGGCCCGCTGTTAGGCCCAGGGTTACGGAAGCTGCTACCAAGTGCAAAGTAAGCGTGTCATTCCGGTAAGGAAACCTTCTCGATCAGCACTCCAACTAGTGAGAAGTGCCGAGCGGCACGCACAGCGGGCTTGCGTCCGCGACATGCGACGCATGGAAAGCGCCCAATGTTTACATGGAGACTTGGGTGCAAAGATCTCACTGAGCTTTCGCCGTGTTGCAGTACTTCGGCGAAACTATTTCATGACCGGCTGTGAAGGCGCACCATAAACGGAGCGGCGTGCGTTCGCCAGCGTGCCAGTGCGCGAGAAGGGCTGCAGCCAGATCGCGGCCGCGCTGCGGCGCACGGCGATTGGTGCAGTATGGATGAGTATGCAGCAGCGTCGCGACCGAATAGGCTGCTCGTCGACGGCGTTCAGTCTATGCTAGGTCAGCAGTTAGCGTGGCTACACGAGTGATGGGAGCCGAAGCGCGCGCCGCTGTGTGAGATATGCTGCGACACACGGCGCTTGCCCCTTGCTCCGCGTCTCTCTTGACAGCGCACATCAAACGGCGTACTATAGTGATTAACTATGAAAAAAGGTTTTTTCAAGCTTGGTGAATCCTTTTTTCATAGTTAATCACGATGAGGCGTCAGGCGGAAGGGCACGCAGGGAGGATGGGGGTCATGTCGGAAACTCTAGTGGTCGATCGTGGGACTAGTCCCACGATTCACGATGTCGCGGCGGCAGCGGGCGTCGCCGTCGGGACGGTCTCCCAGGGACTGAATGGCCGCGGACGCATGCGCCCGGAAACGCGCGCACGCATCCAGGCCGAGGCTGCCCGTCTTGGATTCCGCCCCAACGACCTGGCCCACAGCCTGCTGCGCGGCCGTAGCTTTACGGTTGGCCTGCTCTCGACCGATAGTTATGGGCGTTTCAGTATCCCCGTCATGACTGGCATCGAGGACGCGCTGGGGGCCGCGCAGGTGTCGGTGTTCCTGTGTGACGCGCGCGAAGACCCCGCACGCGAACGGCAATACCTCGACGCCCTCCTGGCCAAGCGCGTCGATGGCATCATCGTCACCGCACGGCGCACCGACCCGCGTCCCTCCGTCGATGTGGGGACGGCGCGGGTCCCCGTCCTCTACGCCTATACCCAGGTCGCGGAGCCGGACGCGCTCTGTCTGCTCCCCGACGACGCCTCCGGCGCGCGTTTGGCGGCGGAGCACTTGCTCGTGCATGGGCGACGGCGCCTCGCGCATATCACTGGCCCACGGTCGTATGAGGCCGCGCGTCTGCGCCATGCGGCCATGAGCCGGGTGCTCGCGGAGAACGAGCTGTCTCTCCCCGCCGACCACGTCCTCTACGGTCCCTGGCGAGAGAACTGGGGCTACAAGGCCGTCGGGCTCCTGTTGGACACGGACCCGCGGATCGACGGCATCTTTTGCGGCAGCGATCAAATCGCGCGCGGCGTCTTCGACGGACTACGTGATCGGGGCCTGCGTGTGCCGGATGATGTGGCCGTTATCGGGTTCGACAACTGGGAGGCGATGGCCGGCGCGACGCGACCGCCACTTACGACCGTGGACCTGAACCTCCACGACCTGGGGTGCCTGGCGGGGACCAAGCTCCTGTCCATGATCGCGGGGGAGCGGGAATCGGGCCTGGTATGGGTTCCCTGCCGCCTGGTCGTCCGCGACTCGTGCGGCGCGCCCGCGACCCATGTGCGCGAAACGCGCCGAAGCTACGAAGAAAAGGAGGACGGCGAGGAGTTGTAACGGATCAGGCCCGACCTACTGTAGCGCTCACACTGTATCACCTGCAGGAAAGGACGATCATTCATGAAGACGCGAGCTATCATTGGCGCGGCGCTTCTCGTCGCCAGTCTCGGAGCCCTCTTACCGCCGGTGCGATCAGCCCACGCCGCGACCACTATCACATTTTGGGTGCGAGCGAGCGAGGCGTCGACCAGCCAGCCGCTGGTCAAAGCATACAACGCCACCCACGCGACGCAGGTCAGCCTCAACCTGATCCCCGACCCCCAGTTCGCGACCAAATTCAGCACGGCGAGCGCGGGCGGGACGGTCCCCGATGTCGCCGCCATCGACTTAGTCGCCATGCCGTCGTTCGCCGCCGCCGGTCAGATGATGGACCTCACGGCATTCGCCCATGCCCTGCCCCATTTTGCCCAACTGAGCCCCTCGCATATCCGCCTGGCCAGCTACCAGGGCAAGCTCTATGGCGTGCCGTACGACGCCGAGAGCTCCATCCTTATCTACAACAAGAATCTCTTCCGGCAAGCGGGGCTCAATCCGAATCGACCGCCCACGACCTGGGGTCAAATCGACGCCGATTCCAAGAAGATCACCGCGCTGGGCCACGGCGTCACCGGATTTTATTTCTCGGGGAACTGCGCGTCCTGCAACGCCTTCGAGTTTTTGCCGCTGATCTGGGCCGACGGGGGGGATGTCTTGAATGCCTCCGGGACCAAGGCGACCTTGACGTCGCCAGCCGTCAAGGATGCGCTGACGTTCTACCATCGACTCTGGACGGAGAACCAAATACTGCCGGGGGCGAAGACCGACGCGGGCACCAACTTCGTCGGCGCTTTCACCACTGGTAAGGTCGGCATGGTCGCCCTTGGTCAATTTGCTATCGCACTGACGAAAGTGTTGGCCCCCAAGATCGATGTCGGGGTCGGGTACCTGCCAGGGAAGACCGGCAACTGGTCCTCCTTCGCCGGTGGCAATATCATCGGCATCCCGCGCGGCTCCGCGCACGTCAAAGAGGCGCAAGATTTCATCGCCTGGTGCCTCTCGACCGATACGCAGGTCAAGCTGTTCGCCCAGCAGGGTCACATCCCGGTGCGCACCGACCTCGCGGCCAACAGCTACAGCAAGCTCGACCCGCGCTACCTTGTCGCGAACATCGCCCTGACCCGCGGGCGCGACCCCTACAGCGTGCGCTATAACCAACTCTTCAATGATCCGAATGGCCCGTGGGGAACGCTGGTCCATCAGGCCGTCTTCAGTGGAGACATCGACCACGCGATCGCCACGGCGCAACAACGCTTCACGCAAATCTTATCCAGTTAAGACGTTACGCCGACATAAGCTGCCGTCTGCTCATTCCTAGAACGGGGCTTCCGTGCGACGGCTCCCGTGGTGACATTCATCATGGGAGCCCCGTAACGACATCGTGTCCAAGACACAGCGTAAAGAAAGGTACGTAAAGCCCATGGCCTCAACTGCCGTCGAGATGAGGCCGAGGTCGGCGTCCCGGCGCGACATGAGGACGCGCGCGAGCCAGAACCTCGGCCTGCTATTCGTGCTGCCCTGCGTCGCCTTCGTCGGACTGTTCTTCCTCGCGCCGCTCGTCCTGACCGGCTGGATGTCCCTGCACAACTGGCCGTTGCTCGGGACTCCTCGCTTTATCGGCCTGGACAACTATCGCGCCCTGGCCGGGGATAGCATGTTCTGGGGCAGCCTGGCCTTCACGACGAAATACACGCTCGTGGTTACCCCCATCATCTTCGTGGTCGCCTTTGGGCTGGCGCTCCTCGTCCGCCACCCCGTCCCCGGCGTCGGGCTGTTTCGCACCGCGTATTTCTTGCCCGCCGTCGTTGGCTTCGGGACGGCGAGCCTGCTGTGGGTCTGGATGTTCAACGATCAGGTCGGAGTGTTCGACGGGATTCTGCAGGGCATTGGTCTCATCCATACGCCGATTGAGTGGCTGGCCGATCCGACCGGGTCGCTGCTCGCCGTCGTCGCGATGGTCGTCTGGAAAACATCCGGCCTCACGATGCTGCTGCTGTTGGTGGGCATGCAAGCCATCCCCGAGGAACTCTACGCGGCGGCAAGTATCGACGGCGCCGGCCGTCTGGCGCGCCTGCGCTATATCACTCTCCCACTGCTGCGCCGCACCTTCGCCCTGGCCCTCACGCTCTCCGTCATCGGCTCCTATCTGGCCTTCGATCAGTTCTACATCATGACCCAGGGTGGTCCCCAGAATGGGACCATCACCATCGTCTACTGGATTTTTAATAACGCCTTCACCTATTTCAAGCTGGGCTATGGAGCGGCGCTCTCGCTTGTGCTGCTGGTCATCCTGCTCGTGATCAGCGTGGCGCAGCTCTATCTGCTGCGCGACACGACGCAGGTGTAGTGTTAGCGCCTATCTGATTAGGAGACGTTCGACTATGCAGTACACCGCGTCACGTCCACGCCACGCCTCACGGGCCATCGCCCGCGTGCGACGCGCCCTCTACTATATCCTCTGCCTCGTCCTGGCCGCCGTCTTTCTCTTCCCTCTGGCCTGGACGGCGCTAACCTCCCTCAAGCCGCCGGCCGAGGCGCAGGCGTCGCCGCCCACCTTCCTCCCGTCGCACCTCTCGTGGGACAACTATACATTCCTGGCCGGTTTCGAGGCGGGTGTCGGGCAATACCTCATCAACAGCGTGGTCGTGGCCCTGGGAACCGTCGCCGGAACAATCGTGCTCAGCACGCTGGGCGGTTATGGCTTCTCGCGCTTCGCGTTCCGGGGCAAGAACGTCCTCTTCGTGACCATCCTCATCACCCTGATGATCCCCTTTCAATCCATCCTGACACCGCTCTTCCTGATCATGCACACCATCCATCTACAGAACACGCTGCTCGGGCTGGCGTTGGTCTACATCACGTTTCAACTCCCCTTCGCCGTGTTCGTGATGCGCAATTCCTTCGATAGTGTGCCGCGCGAACTGGAGGAGGCGGCGCTGCTCGACGGCTGCACGCGGATCAGCCTGCTCTATCGCGTGCTACTCTCGATCGTACGGCCGGGCATCATCACGGTGGGCCTCTTCGCTTTCTTTAGCGCGTGGAACGAGTTCCTGGCCGCGCTCATCCTCATGTCCGACAGCAACAAATACACGCTCCCCATCATGCTGGTCAACGCGCAGTACGGGCAGGTGGGAACCGTCAACTGGGGCGCCTTGCAGGCGGGCGTCACCCTCGCCATGCTGCCGTGTGTTGTGCTCTTCTTGCTGTTCCAGCGCTACTACGTCAACGGCCTCACGGCTGGAGCGGTCAAAGCCTAACAGCATGAGGATGACCTTCAATGGAGGGATAGTTGTTCCATAAAGAGACTCGTTGCAAAATAAGCACGGACCACCGTGACGAGCGCCACAAAGACCTCTACGCAGCCAAAACGGCGCCTTTCACGGTCCTAGAGGGCCTGCTAACAGGGCTTGGAGGGGCGCTCCCGTTATTCTGCAACGAGTCTAAGGAGGAGGGATAGTCGGGCGTCAAGGTCGTACACGCCACATGACCATGGCCCGGATGTAGGTCCTGGCGTTGATAGAGCCCATCAGGGTGTCATGTCGTCATCCACACGTAGTGAAGCAGAGGAATACGATGAAAGCGAGAAAATTAATCTCTCGGATCTCCGTCGGCGCACTCGTTTCCGCCCTGGCGTTGATCTTTACTCTTGCCCCCGCCATGTCACCGATGAGGGTGGCTCACGCATCCACGGTCACGCTGTCGAAGGCGACCTATCACGACAAGACCCTGGCTGGTATCCTGGGCGAAGTGGCGGGGGTGCTGACCGGTTACGAGTTCACGCCCGATTACAACCCGGACGGCACACCCATCTCTCCGCTGCCTGACAACTGGTTCGGGATACTGGAGGGTCCCTACAGCGGTCGGAATACCACCTGCGGCCCCTATCCACAGCCGTGGTGCGGCAACCTGAGCTACCCCAACTATGTGCGTCTGCACGCCACGGGTGTGGTGGGCTCGTACGACAGCTACCACATCGACTTCTTCAACCAACTCATCCTGCACGACCACGGCGTGACACCGTCCGCCAAGGACATCAGGGATGAGTGGGTCTCCCATGGGGTCTCGGACTGGGGTGGCGGCTACGGAGCCGTCACGCTCATGAATCAAGGAGTCCTGCCGCCCTACACAGGTAAGTACGAGTGGCAAGACTATGCATGGGAGACAGAACCATATTTGGAGAACGACACGCTCGGCATGGACGCCCCCGGCCTGCCGTTGGTCACGTATAACCTCGTGGACAAGTTCGGCCAGGTCCAGGGCGAGGGCGACGGCCCCATTTGGGCGAAGTTCATCGCCACAATGGAGTCACTCGCCTATGTCAATACCGATATCCGATCGGTCGTCGAACAGGCGGCAGCCGCTGTCTTACCCGAGAACAGTTGGCCGTATCAGATATACCTGCGGGCCAAAGAACTCTACACTCAGAATCCCTCGGACTGGCATCCGTCCGTGCAGGAAATGGTCAAATATCGGAGGATGGTCTACGGCCAGGACAACGCGCAGGCCATCCCCGACCTCAACAACGGATTCTTGATCCTGGCGCTCCTCTATGGGAACGGCGACTACTTGACGACGGCCAAGATCGCCTCCTTGACCAACTACGACGCCGAGGACCAGGTCGGCGCGGCGCTGGCGATCCTGGGTATCATGGGAGGCATGGCCGGGACGCCGCAAGACGTGAAAAATATTATATATGCTAATGGGAGCGGGGTGTACGAGAACGACGCCCCGGGCACCCCATACGCCTTCCAGCCGCACATCACCAACAGTTACCCTTACACGCAGACGTGGGACAGTCTCGCCTCCCTCTATCAGAGCAACGCCGAGGCACAGATCGCGGCCAATGGCGGCAGTATCGACGCGACGAACTACTATATCCCGACTCAGGCGACCAATCCGCCGGCTGAGGTCGTGCCGATCTATAACGCCGATTTCGAGCAGGGCGATCTATCGGGCTGGTCCACCTGGACATCGGTCCCTGACACCGCGCACATCTATGCACAGAAGACCAGCAACGCGCACAGCGGTAACTGGCAAGGCGTCGTGACGACCGATAGTAGCGTCCCCGAGGGCAAGCTCTACGTCACGCTGAACGGCCTGACGGCGGGGGCGACGTACAAGGCGACGGCATACCTGATGGCAAGCCCGAATCAGGAGGCTCGGCTCTACGTAGACAACTACGGCGGCCCCTACATCTACACATCGGTCTATTCCCAGACCATGATCGCCCCGCCGGACAATGCCAACCTGGCGCATCCGGCCTCGATCGGCCGGTCGATCTACTTCACACCATCAGGTGGCACGGCGACGGTCGGGCTGCATGTGCCGCCGGGCGCCGGAGGCGCGAGTTCAATCGACGATCTCCATGTGGAGCAGGTGACAAGCCCCCCGGCCACCCGGTACGAAGCGGAGTCCGCCGTGGTGTCGGGCGGGCAGGTCGAATCATCGAGCAGCGCGTCGAATGGGAGCTATGTGGGCGGTCTCAACAACGTCGGGAGCTACGTCGAGTTCCGCAACGTCAATGCGCCGACGACTGGCGAGTATCGCCTAAGCGTCAATGTTGCCAACGGATGGAGCGATACGAGCAGGCTCCATCTCTATGTGAATGGGACGAACTACGCGGCGCTCCTCGTCCCTAAGACGGGTAGTTGGGGCACGTTCTCGCGCAACATCCTGGAAGTCCCCGTCACCTTGCAGGCCGGCGGCAACACGATCCGCCTGCAAAAGGACGATCCCACCGACAACGACGCCGAACTTGACGACATCGAGGTGTCGGCCTTCCCCGCGCGCGTTTTCCAGAACAATCTGCTCGCGAATCCCAGTTTCGAGGCGGACGGAGCCGCCACGCAAACGCCGACGGGGTGGAGCACATGGGCTGGCAGCGCCGGAACCGACGCCGACGCCGATTACACCGAGACGGGCGGCTATGTCGGGACGTATCGTTTGACCCACGCTAAGGGGTCCAGCTACGAGGTGTACACTGATCAAACGATCACGAATATCCCCAACGGAACCTACGTCGCCAAAGCGTGGGTCATGAGCAGCGGCCGCCAATCCGGCGATCTTGTCTACATGGACGCGAAGAACTTCGACTCGTCCGGGAGTCACCCCTTCGTCAATATCCCAAATACAGGTTCCTCGAATTGGACACAAATCACCATCCCCAACATTGTCGTGACGAACGGACAGGCAACCATCGGCTTTTACTCTAAAGCCGGCGGCGGAGACCAGATGTCCGTTGACAACGTTGAGTTCTACGCCGAGGGGTTCTCGGTCCACAACGCCACGCTCGTGGCCAACGCGGGGTTCGAGGGCAACGCCGCGACACAGACCCCCTCCAGTTGGGATACATGGCCGGGGACCGCGGGGACGGATGCGGACGCCGATTACACCGAGGGCGGCGGCTACGCCGGCGCGTATCGCTTGACCCACTACAAGTCCTCCAGCTACGAGGTGTATACGTCGCAGATGCTGAGCAACATCCCCAACGGTGCCTACACCTTGAGCGCGTGGGTTGTCGGTGGCGGCGCCTCGACCGACAGCGTCTACATGGACGCCAAGAACTTCGACTCCGGTGGCAGTCACCCCACGCAGAACATCCCGCTCAATGGATGGCCGAACTGGACATTGATTACGATTCCCAATATCGTTGTGACGAATGGGCAATGCACGATCGGCTTCTACTCTAAAGCGAACGGGGGGGATTTCATGTCGGCGGACAGTGTGGCGTTCTATCGCACGTCGTAGCCCAAGATTGACGTTTCAATCGCAGCCATTGGCGCGTTGATCACGTCAAGATGCGTGAAAACCCGCGCCATGCGCGATGTTGGAGTCTATCCAGTCTGGGTATGACCTGACATCGCGCATGACGTGGATGTCTAATCGTTCAAAACGGGAACACTCCGCACTCTAGCCGGCTACGGATGCGACCGTGCCCCTTCCGAGTGCGACATGCAAGCTGAGAGGGCCGCACACAGCCTTGGAGAACGTCTATCCATTCACCCGTTGCCACGGCGCTATCATGCGTTGAAAACATCGTGTAGTTCACGAAAGCAAAAGGACGAACTGTGCAGGACTTGAGTTTCGCTGCCCATGACCCTCTATTTCACTTCAATGCGCTGACCTTCAGCGTCCAAATCTTCACCTTCGAGAACGTCTATGGTCTCGATGGAGCGGCGTGTGCCGTCACGGAGGACACGGACACATATACGGTAACCTGTCGTGGACTGACCTGGGCCGGTGGACAGGAAAGATGCGAGGGGTTCGTCCGTCTGCGCGCCGCGGTATCAGGGAGCAAAACCCTCTTGTCAATCGACGTGCGGTGCGCCAAGACGATTCGGTGCGTGAAGCTCGTGCTCAAGGATATGGCTGACGGGCGCATCGTCAATTTGCGCGAGGCCGATGAGCGCGAGATTGGCCCCGACGGGCTCATCCTCACCTACCCCGATGGGTGGCGCGGCCTGTACACGCCCCAGGTTATCATCAAAGGGACCGATGGATCGCTGCTGAATGTCCGGTCGCTCGACACGCGCGTGCGGGCGAAGCGGTTCGCGTTCGTGCGAGCGGAGGATCGCCTCACCATCGAGTTGATCCACGAGGAGCTGGCGACGGAGGCGACGGGCACAATAATCGTTCCCCCCTGGGAGATCGGTTCGTGCGATAGCCGCGAGGACGCGCTCGCGGACCATGGGCGGCATGTGTCGCACGCCTATGGGTTAATCCCCTGGGAGGAACGGCGCGATGTTCCCACGTGGGCGCGCGACATCGCCCTCGTCGCCGCGATCCACTGCCAGCATTTCACGGGCTATGTCTTCAACGATTACGCCCGCGTGCTCGACACGATCCGCTGGCTGGCTACGCGCATCGAGCCCCACCGGGTGCTCGTCTATCTGCCGGGTTGGGAGGGGCGCTACTACTGGCAGTATGGCGCGTACCGACCCGATCCACGCATGGGGGGAGAGGAGGGTTTCGCGCGCCTGGTCGCGGCGGCACGCGAGATCGGCATGCATGTGATGCCGATGTTCGGCATCAACATCGTCAACAAAGACACCGAGAACTACGAGCGGTGGGGTGCGCCTGCGGCCTTTACGAGCGCGGGAGGGAACCCGATGGGCGGCTCGGTCGATTGGGACGGGGCGCGGCACTACGACCACGGCTGGGGCAGCCTGCTCAATCCGGGAGCTCCAACTTGGCAGACGACACTCGCCGCACAGATCAGAGGCCTCATCGAGAGGTACGGGTTTGATGGGGTGTTCCTGGACATCTCGGCTGCCTGGTGGAACGATCCGAAGTATGGCGTGAGTGACGGGACGTGCGAACTCGTCGCGCGCATCAGGGACGGTCATCCTGAGATTCTCGTCGCCGGCGAGGGCTGGTACGATGCGGTCGGTGGAGCAACCCCGCTGATGCAGTCGGGTCACACGGAGGGGGTCCTACATTGGCATGACACCCCGTATGCCCCCTTGTTCGACACATACAACCGGAGCTTCGCGCACCTCTGTCTGGGCGACCCAGGCAGGGGGAGCACGGGAGCGCACGAACTCGGTCACAACTCGATCACATGCGCGCCCTTACGCAAGGGCATCATTCCCACGGTAACGATTGTGGACGATACCCTGGTGACAGCGCCCGAGGGAGTGAGCGCCATTATCGAGGACGCTAAACGATACGCGGCAACGTATCTTCAGGATGCAGGACGGCGCGAGGCTCTGCGTATCGGACCATAACCGCTTGTAACGCGTTTCACAAGCGTGGAGAGTCCCCTACAATAGCGAGCCGCGGGTGCCCCCAGGCGTTGTGTTCACGCCCAGACGTTACCGGCGCCGGAACGGCATGTCGCCTGTTCCGACGTCCGAGACACGAGTCCTTCATGCATGCCCATTTGCTGAGGCGCATAACTTATCCATCGGCGTGAGTAATCATACAACCCTCACGAGGTCCGCAAGTCGGCTTGGGCAGGCGCGTCGATGTCGCCCATCCGGCTGTCGCTCTTTCCCAATGCCGGTGAGGTGGCGAACGGATGCCGATCCGTTCACGGCGCGCCTTCACGGCAGGTCATGAAATAGTTGCGCCGAAGTACTGCGACGCCCCGAGAAGCCAAGGCAAGGCACTCCTTCGGGGCAAAGAGCAAACATACGGGGCAATCTTTACATACCTGCCGTCAACATAGAGAATGGAGGGGAGGCTATGGGCTTAGAGTGCCGGTCTATGTCAGGACGACACGCACAGCAATCAGGCGTTGCCCTGCGGTGTGCCACGCTAATATCTCATCGTTAGGTTCTCGACATCGGTGATCTCCGCAGCCTGACTGATCCCGTACGGTCCCAGCATTCCCGCCCCAAAGATGTCGGCTGCCGTCGCCGTGTGCCCCGCGTCGATCTCGTCGAGCACCAGCCCCATCGTCGCCCCGTCCAGATGCAGCGGCGCGTTGTCATCGACTTGGCGCACCCGTCGGAACCGGCTCCGCTGCTCGTTCGAGACCTGCACCCAACACTCGCACAGGTCCACCGTCAGCCCGTCGTCGCGCAGGCGCTGCACGTTCGCCGCCCGCTGCTGCGCGTCGGCTAGCGCCTTGACGCTGATCCGCAGCCCCGCCGTCGAGCGGTTCACGTCCCGCGCCTCCCCGCTCCCGGCATCCTTCTGCCACCGCTGCACGGTGCGCACGCTGACGCCCAGCTCGCCGGCGAGGATGCGGTTGCCCTCCGCGATCTGGCTCCGGCCCTCGCCGCCGCCGAACTCGCGCACCAGCCCCCGAATCACAGCCGCGTCGAGCGTCACGTCGGCTGCCACCAGCGCGTCGATCCGCCCCTGCAACTCGCGCTCCAACGACGGCATCGCTACCCCTCCCCGTTCCCGCCGCCCACGCTGCCAGCCGCGTTCCCGCCGCCCGCGCTGCCAGCCGCGTTCCCGCCGCCCGCGCTGCCAACGGCGGCGATGAGCCGCGTCAAGGTCTTGACGGCCGCTTCCCCCCGCTGCCGCTCCGGGTCGAAGGCCTCCACCACCTGGCCCAGGGGGATCGCCGCATCGCGCACCTTGAAGTCGCCCAGCCCCTCGCCGAGCTTGAGCGTCCCCTTCATGGCCGTCACCGGGTCGGGCTCGTCGCTCACGACGTAGGCGCAATCGACGTTGATGGCTACGACCGGCACGCCGGCAGCCTCCAAACGCCCTAACGCCCGGCTGAGGTTGGCGTTGGCCTGCGCGATGATCTGATGGCGCCAGTCGGGTCGATACAGGGGATCGTCGTGCTTGTACCACGTCCCACCCAACGTCGAGACCGTGACGGCGTAGGTGTATTTGAGCACGTCGAGGGCGAGCCGTGCCGCTGGTGAGGGATCGGCCTTCAGGGTCGCGCGGGCGTCGCGCAGCCGCTCGTACCAGCCCTCTAACGCGCGCGCCCGGCGCGTCCACACGTACGCCTGGCTGATCGCGACGGTCTGGCCTCGTTCGATGGCCCGCGCCACCGTCGGCGTGCAGTGCCACCGCTCCTCCGCACCGCCGAGCCGGGCCAGCCAGTAGCCCGGCAACCGCTTGTCGAATGCCACGCCGCTCCCATCGCCCGGAGCGCCGTCGGCGCTCCGGTCCTCGACATCGCCCAGGCCTAACTCCACCGAGGACGCCGCCCCCAGCCACAGGGCGTTCTTGTCGTACGAATGGAGGTAGGCGCGGCCACGCTCGTCGGGCGACAGCGTGCGCATCCAGGTCAGGTCGCGCACCGTGTTGGTGTCGAGCGCCGGCGGCGGCCAGTCCTCCACCGCGTCGCGCTTGCCCCCGCGCCGCGTAGTCTCGATCAGCAGGTCCAGGCCGGTCTTGCCCGGCGAGCGTACGTAGGTCCGGCCTACCGCGCCAGCGTAGGCGTAGAGCGCCGCCAGCAGCGTGTCGGCGTCGATGCCCTCGCCCCAGGTCGCATTGTCGTCGTAGGCCGGCACGACGATGGCCACGCCGGCGCCGGCGACGCCCTTCTTGTCGAGCGCGAGCCAGTGGGACAGGCCCTCGGGCCAGGCGTGCAGTTCGGTCGCGGCCAGGCCGTCGGCGACGAAGGGGTGCGGCAGGTGGCGTGGCCGCCCCCTGGCCCCACGCAGGCTCTCGGGTAGGCCGGCCGCACTCACCCAGGCGTCGGTGAGCCAGAGTTGCGCCAGGCCATGCCGCCGCGCACCATTGTAGAGGTCGCCGACGTGGCGGATCGCGCCCGAGATTGGGACGACGGGCTTATCGCACAGGTGCAGGCCGTCCACGTCGAGCACCCCGAGCGCCGGCACCGCTGCCGTTGTTGTCATGGTGTTTCCTCCTCGCACGTAAAGAGCGCTGATTGACTGTCAATGCACGGTGATTTACCACTTCTCTTGCCACCTTCACTCTTGTCCATCCTGTCCGTCGTTTCCCCTTTGATCCCTTTTTGAGGCCCGAAGCCCGTACCGATACTCGTCGCTGGGCTCCCCTTTGAAGAAATCTGCGTTGCGTGTCGTGCCGATGCGCTCAAAGCCCAGGGCCTCGACCAAATGGATCGACGCATTGTTGCGCGTGTCGATGTCTGCGGCCACGCGCGGCACATGGTAGTCCTCGACCAGGTGAGCGAGCACGCACGCGCACACCTCGCGTGCGAAGCCCTGCCTCTGGTAGGGCGGGAAGACCATGTACGCGAGGAACGCCGTCTGGTCGGCCAGTACGGTCGCTTCCACCGTCCCCACGTCACCCCCCGTGTCACGCCGCCGCATGATCCAGTTCAGCCACACCTCGCGCCCATCGGGTGAGCGGCGCGCTGCAAGCGCCACGTAGCGCTCCCGGAGGCGCTGCGGCGAGGACGGCGGGTCTTGGGGGATGAACAGGTAGAGCCGCGGATCGCTCAACGGCGCGTACAGGGCGGCAGCGTGCTGCGGCCCCAGCGGCTCAAGGAGCAGCCGGTCGGTCTGGAGAGTCCTTTCGGGGTCAACACGGTGGCTCTGCATACGTCGTCCTTTCCTCCCGCCGTGGCGGGGCTGCGCAGGGGCTTCGTGGCCGCGTTCATGGCGTCCTCCTCGTGGCCGCACGCTCCCGCGCCCGCCGCTCCTTGCGGGGGCAGCGGCAGGGCGCATAGTGGCAGTGGGCGCAGCGTTCGATGGTCAGGCGCTCGCCAGCCGCCGGCGAGGCCCGCGCTGGCGACGACGCCGGCGGCGCGCGCAGCGCCTCATCCGCGGCCGTAGCCTTCCCGTACACCTCGAACGTGACGCGCACGCCCGGCGCGACACGTTCCAGCGCCCGCTCGATCGGCCCGCGCAGGCGCTTGTCGAGCCACTGCTGCGAGAAGCTGTCGGGCACGCCGACGCGCAGCAGGGTGCCGTCCAGGCCCACGACGGTCGTGTGCTCCAACCATCGCTTGTAATTCTCCGGTGTCATCTCGCCGCGCAACGCGTTGAGCGTGTCGCGCCAGGCCGGCTCCATGTCCGGTGCCGGCGGCGCGATCTCCACCATCTCGCCGTCGGGCCGCGCGCCCGTCGCCGCCGATGTCGCCCCGTCCGCGCCCCGCTCGCGCAGCAGCTCGTCGACTTCGTAGCGGATCATGCCGATGGTCAGCGTGGCGAGTCGCTTCTTCTCCGCGAACCGGGCGGCCCCGCGCAGCGCCTCCAAGACCGTCGCCTCGCCCACGCGGCCGATCAGCGCCCACACCTGCCGCGCCAACGCTGGGCGTGGCGCCTCCGGCCCCATCAACTCATGATAGAACGCCCGCCAGTGTGCGTCGGCCGCCGTCGCCACCGCGTCCTCCGGACGTTCGACCGTCAGCAGTAGGGCGGTCCCACGCCGGGCCGCGCGCATCCGCGCCTTCTGCGCTCCGACGTGGTAGATGTTAGGCAGCCCTTGCCCCTGCGGCGCGATGCGCAGGTGCCCCGTCCGCGCCAATTCGCGCAGATAGGTGTACACCGAGCGCCGCGACGCCGCCCCGACATCGTGCGCGATCTCGCCCACGGTGCGCTCGCACCGCCCCGCTGCCGAGGCGTGATGGCAGAGCATGATGTAGGCGCGCTTGGCTCCCTGCGAAAGCCGCGCGTCGTCGAGCACCGCGTTGGGCACCGTGGCGTAGCCCACCCCGTCGTCGCCCGCGTGGACCGGGCCGACGGTGAGGTGGTAGACGTTAGCTTTGCCCTGGCCCCCGCGCCGCACCGTCACCAACTCGTCCGCGCGCAGGTCGGCCGTGCGCCGCTTGACCGTGCGCACCGAGCAGCCCAGCTCGTCGGCAAGCTCGCGCTGATACGGGTGGCAGTCGTTGTCCTCGTCCCAGGCGTAGGACATGAGGAGGACGTGGGCCAGCCGGTCGTTGTCCAGCGGCGCCGTGTCCAGGAACGGGCGGGGCACCTGCGTCCAGCCGGTGCGCGGGGGCCGCTCACGCGGCGTGGGTTGCTCCACCGTCGCCGCGGCGTTCGTGTGAGCACTCACCAGGCGTACCTCGTCTGCAAGGAACGATGCCGCCAGTAGCGATATTCGGCCAGTTCCACCGGTGTCGCCCCCGCGAAGAGGGACTGATGGGCATGGGTGGGGCGACGCGGCGCCGGTGTCGAGGCCTCGCCCGCTAGCAGGGCACGGGCGCGCGCGAGCGTCACGGCGAGCGCGGTATCGTGGTCCAGCGCTGCGGCGACTCGAGATCTGCTGTTGAGGACGGTCGTGTGGTTGGTCCGCCCGAGGGCCTGTGCGGCGGCGTGGTAGGCGAGCTTGGCGTCCTCGACGAGCAGATAGGCGCACAGATGGCGTGCCCACGCCACGTCGGGCTGCCGGCCTGTGCCGAGGATCGCCGCCGGCGTGACCTCGCCGGCGGCTGCGGGATGCGCGTCGTTATAGGTCCCCGCCACGGTGGCGACGACGCGTCCGACATCGACCGAGCCGGTGCGCGCCCAGGCAACGATAGAGGGGGACACGGGGGTAGCGGGGGTAGGGATATAACCAATGTCCACGTTAGGCCATTGACAGGGACGCGCGGCGTTGCTATGCTCCTCGTAGAGCATAAAACCTCCTACGGCCCTAAATCCGGGGTTGGCACCCCGAGCTTAGGTCCTTGATTATCGGCTCTGGTGAGTTGGCGGGAAACCTAGACACCAGAACCGGGTTGATATTAAGACTAGTTAGGCGGGCAAGGGGCTCACCGGTTGGCAGCCGGTGGGCCTCTTGTCTTTGTGGTCGCTTCGACCACGGCGCGTGCTACATAGTGCACTCCTTCATGATGGGTAGTGTAGCCCACAGCCTGCCCTACCGCAATGTTTCCGCGCACGCGCGCCTCCTCTCTCTCGATCCTCTCGATGGCCCTCACGGCAGCGTCGTCCACTTAACCGGCGTCCCCGTCCCTTGCTGGGAGTGCGTTGGCGTTGCGGGAGTCCAACCTTGCGCCGCGCTCGTCGATGTGGCCGGCGGCGTCGAGGATGCCGTCGCCGTGGGTGTCTTCGTCTTGGGCTCCTGGGGTGCCTTGGCCGCCGCCAACGGCACGGCTGGCGCGGTGGCCACCGCAACGACTGATGCTAGGGTGTCCACCGTCGCCGGTGTAGCAACTGGCGCGGCCATACCCTCTACCGGGGCCTCGTAACACTTAATTAGCGTCGGCAGCTTCATGAGGCGCCTGTAGGCGCGCACGTCCCACACGGGCCGCGTGCGCAGGTCCATGGGCCGCGCCTCGCGCACGCTCACCACCACGCGGCGGCGTGTGGACGCCGCCAGGTCCTCGGGGAAGAGCAGCGGCACGCCCGCCTCGCTCGCCGAGCGACCGCTGCGCTCCCCGCCGGCGGCGCTCGAATCGCTCTCGCCGCGCGCGAGCACCGTGCGCTTGCCGATCAGGTCGCTGGCCCACCGCGCATCCTCGTCGCGCGTCCCGCCCAGGAAGGCGAGGGCGTTGCACGACTCGATGATCGCCTTGGCGCCGTCCCCGTAATCGTCGTAGAGTTGCGAGCGCATCTGCCACGCCAGCACGCGCGAGATGCGCGGCTGCCGGCAGATGTTGAACCATTTGGGAGCGTTGGGGATGGCACCCATCGTCCCGAACTCGTCGAGGAGCAGGCGCACCTCGCGCACCAACTTCCCGCCCGGCAGCCCCCGCGCGCGGTCGAGCAGCGTGGTGAAGATCGTCGTGAACAGCGCGGCGACGAGCGGGCGCAGCGTGTCGTCGCCCGGCGGGAGCACGATATAGAGGGCGATCGGTCGCCGTCCCGCGCGCCCCAGGCGGTCGAGGTCGAGCGTCCCGTGCCCGCCCACGACGCCGCGGATAGCCGGGTCGGTGAGCGCGGAGAGGCGGGGGGCCAGCCCCGAGGGGATGGAAGAGCGCAGGTCGCGGTGCTGGGCGATCAGCTCCAGGAACTGCGCCGCCGGCCCCGTCTCGGCCCCGCGCGGCCCCTTCTTCAACTCCGCGATCATCTCCTCGACGCTGGGCTTGAGCAGCAGGTCGCGCAGCTCGTCGAGCGGGCCGGTGGGGCGACCGGCCGCGGCGGCTATGGCGTGGACGTGCATGATGCCCGCGGCCATGAGCAGGAGGACGGCGTCCTCGAAATAGGGCTGGGGCGCGGCGCTGTCGGCGGGCCGGGAGTTGCGCAGCCAGGCGCCGGCCCAGTCGCGCGCCTGTGCCGGGGTGCGCACCAGGGCCAGCGGCGCCCAGGTCACGCTGGCGCCCGTGCCGCGCATGTCCAGGCGATACACGTCGTGCGTGCGTGCCGCCGCCGTCGCCGTCTCGTCCCAGGCGTCCCCCTTGTTGTCGGTGGCGATGTAGTCCACGTCGGGGTCGGGCTGCAGGAGTTGGGGCTTGAAGAAAGAATTACTCTTGCCCAGGCCGTTAGGCGCGTCGATGCCGACGCCCTCGACGAGCAACTCGCCGCGCACGCCGACGGTCATCTTCTTGAGCCCGCGCCGCGCCGTCCCGAGCACCAGGTCGCCGGGCTTGGCCTGCCGCGCTTTCAGTTCGGCCCACGTCTGCCAGCGCGCCCCGCCGAAGGTGTTGGTCTTGGAGGGGTCGAGGCCGCGGCGGCGCAGGATATAGACGACGAGCCAGACGAGCAGCGCCGCGAGCGCGGCGCTGCCGCCGATTTCCCAGGGCAACAGCGCACGCACGGCCACCGCGCCGGGCCGCTGGAGTTGCGCGTAACGCCAGGACGCGCCGTGGCGCATCCAGAAGTGCCACGACAGCGCCGGGCGCGGGAAGTGGGACAGATAGTGGTCCCAATGACCCAAAGCGTGGGCGTAGGACAGCGCGGCCGCGGCGGGCAGCGCCACCGCGGCGTAGGCCGTCTGGTACGCGAGCGTGAGTGCGGCGGCGACGCGCCCATACAGGGCCGTCGCCCCGGTGGCGATCCAGCGCGCGCCGGCTGCCGGACCGAGCCAGATAGCCAGGGCGGCGAGCGCGCCCGCGATGAGGCCGGCCCATCCGCGCAGCAGCCAGAGCGTGCGGGCGAGCAGCCGGCGCACGGTGAGCAACAGGGCGCGCACGATCGCGTATGGGAGCCGGGCCAGGCGACGCACGGCGACGCCGGCGCGCGCCCGAGGGCTGGCAACGATGGGAGGGTTGGCGGGGGTGCTCATGATGTATGTCTCCTGGCTCCTAGAGGTCGAGGGCCGGTGTCAAGTCCTGGTCGACGGCGACGGGGGCGGGATCGAGAGTCAGTTCTATGCCCGCGAGGTCCGCGCCGTTGTAGGCGATCGCGGCCTGGCGGGCCGTCGCGTCGTCGGGGTAGACGTTCCCCGCAGGGCCGTCGTCGGGGCCGTCGCTGACGCGCACCGGCTCCCAGCCGTTGGTATCGCGCTCGATGAGGCCGGCGTCGTAGCACCCGAGCGCGAAGCCACCCCCCGCGTGCTCGACCTCAAGCCAGGTGTCGCCCCTGGCGATGAGCGCCTCGATCTGCGCGTCATAGAGCGCGGGGTCGGTCGCACGCGCCGCGTCAGTCGCCCACGCCGCGTCGTAAAAGTCGGCCGGGTTGATGATCTCGATGCTCCCTTGCGCGAGGTGCGCCTCCTCGTACGCGGCGCGTACGACCGGATCGGTGATCTCGTAGAGCGGACCGTCGCCGACGGCGGGATCGG